>Ga0257114_1000055_pt1 | contig 85713 bp, 71 predicted proteins | sample SI112_10mmetaG_FD_190149 | JGI IMG/M metagenome (GOLD analysis project Ga0257114, IMG submission 190149) | Marine microbial communities from Saanich Inlet, British Columbia, Canada - SI112_10m | ecosystem: Environmental > Aquatic > Marine > Inlet | place: Canada: British Columbia | collected...
TTCACCTTTTAAAACATTAAAAAATTGTGGTGTTTCATCAAGCCTTGTTTTGCGTAAAAACTTTCCGATTGAGGTAATTCTTGAGTCGTCATCTTTTGATAAGGCTGGACCATTTTTTTCAGCATCAGAGTACATCGATCTAAATTTTATGATTTTAAAAGGAAGACCCTGTAAGCCTATTCTTTCTTGTGTGAAAAAAATAGATCCTTTAGATGTTGTTTTGACTATAAGTGCAGTTAGTATATAAAATGGTGCACCTAGAGTTAATACTGAAATTGAAATGAAAATATCAAGAACTCTTTTTAAAATGAATTGCCAAGAGGAAATATTACCTGAATTAATTTCAATTAAGGCGGCATGGAGTATTGAGTTCATTTTAACCTGTCCGGTTAAAATATTATACAAATCAGGTATTATTTTAAGCTTAACATCATTGGCTTGGACAAGTGTTAATATTTTTTGGATAGCTTCATGTTCTTTTGATTCTAGTGCAATAATTATTTCTTCAATTTTATGTTCAGAAATGATTTCGTTAGCCTTTTCGTATGTTCCTAAATGTTTTAGGTGATTGCTTAAAAGGTAGTTGTCTTTATTGGGGTCAACACTTAAAAATCCAATAAATTTATATCCTGCTGACTTTTTTGCTGTTTCGAGTTCATTGAATAATTTGGATGCCCTTTCATTACTTCCGATAATAATTGAGTTAAAGCCTATGGTGCGATTGTGTATTTTTTTTGCAGTTGCTGAAGTTATTAAGAAACGAAAAATACCGTTAAGAACAAATTGTGCTGAAAATAAAAAACCTAGGCTTTTGTAGTATGCAATATATTGATTGTTATTAAAATCATCTAGAACGAAAACAAAAAATATAACTAGGCAGCCAAGTAAAGATGATACAAATACTTGAGCAAGTTCCTTTAAACGTGATTTTCTAAAAACGTTTAAGTATAAACCTTGAATTCCATAAAGGAGAAGCCACCCGAAAGGTATAAAAAACATACCAAGCCAAAAGCGATCGTTTTGTAAGGTAAGCTGCCAATTAAATTCATATGGGAATTCGATGAATGATTTTCTGAAAATAAAAAAAAGAAACCAAGCGAACGCGCTAGTTAAGTAATCACTTATGACAAACTTAAATATTTCGTTTTTTTTATTCATAACAAGGATATAACTTATAAAGATAAGTAAAGGAAATTTTAATTAAAGCAGTTCATAATTGAAAAAAAGAAGGCATTAAGTTTTTTGAAACTTTTAAATGAATCTATTAGAATGCAAAATGTTAAACAACAATACTAGCCATTTTTTAAAGAGTTTTTCTTAAAGCTTTTTATATGTGGTTCCCTTTTAAGTTTTAAAACAACATATTAAATAATGCTGTTAACACTCTTTTTGGTTACTTAACGATAATTTCAGATGGGTTGGGAAATTCAGTTGATAACATCTGAATTAAATCATTAATTTAAAAAGCCGGTCAATATTTTGATCGGCTTTTTAAATTCTCGATGTGTTATTTTACAATTACAAGCCACTCTTTATGCGAGTGGTTTTGATTTCTTTTAATTGCTTCTAATTCATTTTTTAGATGCGTTGAAATTTTTCTTTCTGATACAGGTGGTAATTCATAATCAATTCCGTTCCTCCCAAACCCAGAAATATGAGTGATTGTTACAGCAGTACCTGTTCCAAACATGTCTTCTAGTTTACCTGCTTTCTGAGCTTCAATTACCTCATCAACCGATAAAGGTCTTTCTTCAACTTTGTAGCCTAAGTCGTTTGCAATTGTTAAAACTGCATCACGTGTAATACCACCTAATATGGTTTCGCCGGCGGGAGGTGTAACTATTTTGCCATCAATAATGGTCATAAGGTTCATTGTTCCGCTTTCTTCGATATATTTATGCTCTGTAGCGTCAGTCCAAATTAATTGATCGTAGCCTTCTTCAGCCGCTTTTTTGGCAGGAAGTAAAGATGCTGCGTAATTACCAGCTGCTTTTGCGAATCCAACGCCCCCTTTGGCGGCTCTAGAATAATGATCTTCAACTTTTACTTTAACGGCAGCATCATAGTATTTATTTACAGGACAAGTGAAAATTACCATTTTATAAGTTTCGGAGGGAGCGACACCAATAAATTCGTCAGTAGCGAAAATGAACGGTCTGATATAAAGGGCTCCATCTTCAGTTTTAGGAATCCACTCCTTGTCGATTTTAACAAGTTCACTTAATCCATCCAACATGATTTGTGGGTCAATTGTAGCCATGCAAAGTCTCTCACAAGACCTATTTAATCGTGCGAAATTATCAAGAGGTCTGAAAAGGACGACATTTCCATCAGCATCTAGATGCGCTTTCATTCCTTCAAATACAGATTGACCATAGTGAAGAGAATTAAAGGCAGGGTTAAACTCAAGATTTTGAAATGGTAAAATCTCGAAATTTTTCCATTCTCCATTTTCAAAATCTGCCATAAACATATGGTCAGAAAAAACTTTACCGAAGTTGATGTTTGCAAAATCTACTTCAGATAAACGCGATGCGTTCGTTTTGTTAATTTGAATTTTTGTGTTTCCCATGCTTCTCCCGAAATTATCGAACATACTAATTTATATAAATGAAGTTTAATTCTTCCATGTTCAGTAGATTAATAGTTTAAATGGTTGATTTTTTGTTTGAAATGTGCTTTTAACTTGATGAATTTCACTAAAATGACAGGTTTTTTTAGTTTGACTGTATGGTTGTCAGTTTTATCTTTGACCAAACGTACAATTTGTCAGGAAAGTTAAAATTAACTGAATTGGCACTTACCTTGTTAGGAACAAATAAATCAAAATAATTTAAAATGGCAAAAGGAAATATTAATGTTCAAGCGGAAAATATTTTTCCAATCATTAAGCAATTTTTATACTCTGATCAAGAGATTTTTTTAAGAGAATTAGTTTCGAATGCTGTTGATGCATGTAGAAAACTTCAAGCGCTTTCTTCATTGGGAGAGGCAAAAGGAGCTTTGGGTGAATTACAGGTTGAAGTAATTGCAGATAAGGAGGCGAATACATTAACAATTCGTGACAACGGGCTGGGAATGACAGGAGAGGAAATTGAGAAGTATATTGCTCAAATAGCTTTTTCTGGAGCAGAGGAGTTTGTTCAAAAATATGAAGATAAAGCAGATGGAATAATTGGTCACTTTGGGTTAGGGTTCTTTTCAGCATTTATGGTTGCAGACAAAGTTGAAGTTTTTTCCAAGTCTTACAAAGAAGATACATCAGGGGCAAGATGGATTTGTGAAGGAAGCACAGATTATGACTTAGATGATGAAGTAAAGGAAACAAGAGGTACTGATATTATTCTTCATATTTCTGATGATGCAAAGGATTATTTAGAGCAGAATAAAGTTTCGGAACTTTTAAATAAGTACTGTAAGTTTTTACCAATTGAAGTGAAGTTTGGGACTAAGGAAGAAACTTTACCTGCTGCAGAAGTTAAAGAAGGTGAAGAAGCTCCTGAGCCAGAGACTATCACGGTGGATAATGTAATAAATAATCCAACTCCAGCTTGGACAAAAGCTCCCGCTGATTTAGAAGATGTAGATTACAAATCATTTTACCGTGAGTTGTATCCAATGTCTTTTGAAGAACCACTATTTCATATTCACTTAAATGTTGATTTCCCATTTAACTTAACAGGGGTTTTATACTTCCCTAAGTTGAGTCACAATATGGAGGTTCAAAAGAACAAAATTCAATTATACTGTAATCAAGTATTTGTTACTGATCAGTGTGAAGGTATTGTTCCGGATTTCTTAACGCTTTTACACGGTGTTATTGACTCTCCAGATATTCCATTGAATGTTTCAAGATCTTACCTACAAGCTGATCAAAATGTAAAGAAGATATCATCTCATATTACTAAAAAAGTTGCTGATAAATTAAAGCAGTTAGCAACAAAAGAACGAGCAGATTTTGAAAAAAAGTGGGACGATATCAAAGTTTTTATTGAGTTTGGTTTGTTAAGTGATGATAAATTTGCTGATAAGGCGAAGAAATTCATGCTTTATAAGAATGTTAAAGAAGAATTTTTCTTAATTGATGAATACCTAGAGAAAATTAAGGCTACTCAAGAAAATAAAGAGAAGAAAACGGTTATTCTTTATACGCATGATGCAACAGCTCATCACGCAGCAATTGTTAAAGCCGAAGAAAGAGGGTATGATGTTTTAGTATTGGATACTTCTTTGAGTTCTCATATGGTTAATAAATTAGAGCAGAGTTTAACAGATGTTACTTTTGCTCGAATCGATTCTGATACAATTGATAAATTAATCTCTAGAGACGAAGAAATTCCAAGTAAATTATCTAAAGAAGAGGAAGAGAAGTTAAAGCCAGTAATTGAGGGTATTGTTAACTCTGGAACTTACCAAGTTCAATTTGAAAGTTTAAGTGAAACTGATGCTCCTATTCAAATTACTCAAAGTGAGTTTATGAGAAGGATGATGGAGATGCAAAAGGTTGGAGGACAAGGTGGTATGATGGGGAATATGCCCGAGTCATATAACTTGGTTGTAAATTCGAATCATCCTTTAGTTGGGAAAATTTTGAATGAATCTGACACTGCTGTTCAATCTAAATTGGCGAAACAAACTGCTGATTTAGCTTTGTTATCTGTTGGACTTTTAAAAGGAAAAGATTTAACAGATTTCGTGAATCGATCAATCGAGATTATTGAATAACAGATTATTATTTATTAATTCAGAAAAAGGGTAGGTGTTTAACCTACCCTTTTTTTTAAGTAAGGATTATTTTATTTTAAATTTGAAGAAGTGTTTATTCGTAAATACAACTTAAATAATTAGTTTGAAAACAAATGGCTTGTTCATATATTCGATAATTCTTGCAAAGAAAGCTAAAGTGTTGTTCTTTGCTTTTACATTATGTTTTTTTTTTATTGGTTCAGCGGAATCTACTTATTTTACAGTTAAAGAGACGCCTCCAAATTGCAAAATGGAATTTAAAAATGGTTTTGTAATCATTACCGATACTATTTCAGGTAAGGTTATTTCATTTGATGTCCCTGGGAGCGGAGAACAAGTATTGAATGTTGATGGTTTTGATGACTTAGCTTTTGATGAGCCTGAAGAGCATCCAGAAAATCGGGCTAAATTTGAAATTTCATTAGGATTGGCAATTGTTTTGGTTGTTGGGTTTTTAATTAATCTTCCTTTCTTTTTATATTGGGCAAAAAGGCAAAAAGGTTCGGATGAGGTTTTGTTTTATAATGTTGAAGGCAAGTTTACTTACTTTTCTGTTTTGGTATGGATAGATCAAATTGAAAGTTTGTACAAATCTCCTCTAACTATGGAAAGGAAAAGGATTGAGCATTATTATTCAATATCTAATAAAGCTAATAAGGCACTTACTATTTTTTCTAAAAAAATTCATGATGAACTTTTAATAAAGGCATTTGGAGAAAATATGATAAGAACAGCCTTTAATCGAATGAAACTGTATTCGAAGTTGGTTTTTTTATTGGATATTTCCATTTTATTAATAATCCTGTATTCAACAATTTTATTTATAAGTATAACAACTTCTTGGATAGCTGCTGTTTTTATGGGGACTTTTATGGGGATTATGATAGCGGCACCTATTTGGCTAATTTTACATTTAATATTAAATCATTCTCTTAAAAGAGTGGCAAAAAGAGCTATTGATGATGGTGACGGGACTGCCCTTCGGATTATTATGGCCCAGTTTTTTGGTGCTTTCGGAGGTTTGTTATGGAAAGATTTATACCATATCCAAGGTAAATCCACATGGTTAATGGCTAGGAAAAGTAGGAGAGGGTACTTCTAGTATTATTTTATATCCTTCAATTAAGGTTGAGTTACATTAAGAAAGCATTTAAAAATTATGATGAGTCCCTACATAACCTATATTATTTTAGGAATAACAATATTAACTTCCATAAGGTGTTTTAAAGATGAAGCTATAAAAAGAAAGCTGATTTTTAATGCTTATTTGATTAAACAAAATAAGGAATGGTATAGGTTCCTATCTCATGGAGTAATTCATGCCGATTGGATGCACTTAATCTTTAATTGTTATGTGTTGTACATTTTTGGTGTTCAAGTTGAATTTGATTTCGTGCAGGAGTTTGGAAGGGCGAAAGGATTGTTTAATTATGTTTTGTTATACGTTGTAGGTTTGGCAGTTAGTAGTTTTTACAGTTATGCTCAAAACTTAAATAACCCACATTATAATGCTTTGGGTGCCTCTGGCGCTGTATCGGGTGTATTATTTAGTTTTATAGCTTTTAATCCAACGGTTGATTTGAGTCTGATGTTTATTCCAATACCTATAAAAGCTTGGGTTATGGGTGCTTTATATCTAATTTATTCAAATTACATGGCCAAAAAAAAGTTAGACAATGTTGGTCACGATGCCCATTTTTGGGGTGCTGTTTTCGGATTTGTGGTTACCTTTATATTTAAGCCTGAGTTGTTCGGGGCATTTATCGATAAAATACAAGATTCGTTATGATAAATAAAGCAGTTTTTTTAGATAGAGATGGGGTAATAAATCATGATCCTGATGATTATACTTACTTGTTGGAAGAAACAACAATTTTACCAGGAATAATTAATTTCGCCAAACAGATAAAAGCAAAAGGCTATTTAATTATTGTAATTACAAACCAAGGGGGGATTGATAAAGGTAGATATACACATGAGCATGTAGCTGCCGTTAATGATTTTATAGAAAAAGAATTCGCTAAAGAAGGCGTTAAAATTGAAGAGTTCTTTTATTGTCCTCATCATAATGCTATTCAAGCCTGTTTATGCCGTAAGCCAGATTCTCTTTCAATAGAAAAAGCTTTGCATCGATATAAAGTAGATCCTTCGAAATCATATTTCATAGGCGATAAATGGAGAGATACAGAGTGTGGAGAGAAAGTAGGTGTTAAAGGAATTAAAATAGATGTTAATGTAATTAGTGATAATTTAATTAAATTAATTGATTAAGTTATGATGGAGTTTGATAATCTAAACGGATTTTTAAGTGAGAAAGGAGATAAGCTTTTTGATACTTCTAGCCGTGCCTTGAAATATGGAGATGGAGTTTTTGAAACATTAAAGGTTGTAAAAGGCAAGGTGCTGTTTTGGGATGATCATTACAAAAGGTTGAAAAAAGGTATAGATTACTTAAAAATAGATGATATCTGTAAAGACAAGGGCTTTTGGGAAAAAGAGTTGGAGAAAGTTATTGTTAAGAATTATTACAGAGAAGCAAGGATTCGGTTGATTGTATACAGGAACTCCCCTGGTCTTTATACACCTATGGGTAATAGGATAGGGTACCTGATAGAAGGGATGAGGTACGATAATCATAACTACACTTATAATGAAAATGGAGTTTCACTGGGTGTGTTTAAGCAAGATTTTAAATCAACTTCCCCTTTGAGTAATTTAAAAACACCTAGTGCATTGTTTTATGTATTGGCAGGTATATATAAAAAAGAGGAGGGCTTTGATGATGTTGTGGTTTTAAACTCAAAAGGAAATATTTGTGAAACAGTATCGTCCAATATATTTATGGTTTTTAATGATAAAGTAATTACTCCAGCTTTAAATGAAGGTTGTATTGATGGGGTTATGCGGAAACAAGCTCTTAAGATTTTGAAGCAAAAAAATGTGGATTTTGAAGAAAGAGAAATTACTGTTGATGAATTAGAATCTGCAGATGAAATTTTTACAACTAATTCTATTGTTGGAGTTCAAAATATAGCGGCTTTTAGAGGTAAAAAGCTTCAAAATACTTATGCAAAGCAATTACAAGACTATTTAGATTTCTATTTAAAGTAACATTACGACATTATAACCTTGTGATTATTCAACTATTGTTGAATAACTACCACCAAATCAACGAGCTATAATTATTTGGGTTTTCTTTCGAAAATACTTTTATTATCCTTTTGTTCGGCGTATTTTTGTTGCCTACTTTTTGTAATATGAGTGAAGAACAAATGAGTGATAAATCCGTGGTTCAAAGCAACTTTTTTGTAAAAGAGCTTTATCCTTATCAAAAAACCTCAATCGAGCGAATTGTCTCGCGTTTAAATCAGGGTCCACACAATAATAACATCTTATTTCAACTTCCAACTGGAGGAGGGAAAACAATTATTTTTTCTCATATAGCAAGGGAATTCATCAAAGAGACGAAAAAGAAGGTTCTCATTTTAACGCACAGAATTGAACTGTTGCACCAAACATCTTCATGCTTGTCTGGAATTGGTGTGGATAACTTTGTTGTTAGTAGTGAGGTTAAAGAAGTTGAAGGTCCTGATGCTTATTATTGTTTTATTGCAATGGTTGAAACATTAAACAACCGTTTACAAGATGATCCTGATTTTATTCAAAACGTAGGTTTAGTTATTGTTGATGAGGCACATAATAATTCATTCAGGAAAATATTCCAATATTTCAAAAATGTAAACATGTTGGGAGTTACGGCTACTCCTTTGAGTAGTAACCGTAATTTACCCTTAAATAAAAACTACGATGAATTAATTATTGGAGCTTCAATTTTATCGTTAGTGGATAAGCACTTTTTATGTAAACCTACTTCTTATACTTACGATGTTAATTTAGGAGCTTTAAGAGTTGGTATAAATGGTGACTACACAGTAAGCTCATCAGAGCGTCTTTACGGAGGTTTTGATATGCAAGAAAAGTTAATTACCGCCTATAGAGAAAGATCTTTAGGGAAAAAGACTTTAATATTTAATCCTGGTATCCGAGTAAGCTGGATGGTTTATGATATGTTTAAGGAGAATGGAATTGAACATGTTAAACACTTAGATAGTACTTTTTCAGATCAAGAAAGACGAGATACATTAGATTGGTTTAGAAATACTCCTAATGCAGTTCTTACTTCAGTTGGTATTTTAACAACTGGTTTTGATGAACCAAGTGTTGAGACAATTATATTAAATAGAGCAACAAGATCATTAACATTGTATCATCAAATGATTGGTCGTGGATCTCGTGTAACTCCAACAAAAAAGAATTTTTCGATAATAGATTTAGGAAATAACATCAACCGTTTTGGTTTATGGGAATCTTCATTAGATTGGGAAGATGTTTTTATCAACCCTGATAAATTTCTTGATCAAAATTATTTTGATGAATTAGAGAAGCAAAGAGAACTAAATTATACTATTCCGGATGAGGTTATCGATTTGTTTCCAACGAGAACTGAGGATTTGTTCTTAGATGTTGAAGATATTTATGAGGGTTGTATGGATAGGGGTGAGAAAGCAAGTAATTCGTTGGATATTTGTATTTCGAATCACGCTAAACTAATCTCAGATAATTCAACAGAATTTGCTGAGGCCGAAATTTTAATTGAAAAATTAGATGACAGTATTCGTCACAGACTAAAAATTTACACAACTTGTATAACTAAATCAACCAAGTCCTATTTAAATTATATATACGATACTTACCAAAGAAGGTTAAAAATTGAAGTGAAAAAAACACTTCGAGAAAGAGAAGATGATGAATAGAAAAAAGCCTGCTAACTAGCAGGCTTTTTTATTTGCTAACAATTTGAAAATATTAAAACACCATTAAGTTGGTGTCCTTCTTCATTCGCTTGTATTTTTTTTTTCCTCCCACACAGTACTTTCCGCTATTGCAGGAGGTAATTGTTAAAGTAGAAACTATTAGTATAATAAAAATTTTTAAGAGGTATTTACTGTTCATAAACATATATACGTAATATCTTTAATATTTATTACAATGTGACGTTAGATTCTTAACTTTGTAAATATATTTTTTGATATGCGAGAATTCAATGTTCCCGAATTTTACAAAAGTCCTATTATTTCTAAATTAAAGGAAATAAGAAAGACTCTAGATCCTAAAAAAAAGGATTTTACTCCCACAAAACTTGATTTTGGACCGGTAATATTTTTAATTGCTCGTCATTTTGGTTTTTGTTTCGGAGTAGAAAACGCTATTGAAAGAGCTTACAGGGCACTTGATGAGAACCCCGGGAAAAAAATTTATTTCTTAAGTGAAATGATTCATAATCCACTTGTTAATTCAGATTTACAGTCTCGTGGAATTCAATTTATTTTAGACACGCAAGGAAAACAGCTTATTAGTTGGGACTCCATTACTTCAGATGACTTAGTAATTATTCCTGCATTTGGAACAACACTAGAAACGAAAAAACTGTTAGCGAAAAAAGGTGTTCATACAGATGAGTACAACACTACTTGTCCTTTTGTAGAAAGAGTTTGGAAGATGAGTAAAAAGCTTGGAGACAAGGATTACACCATCGTAATTCATGGTAAGAGCAATCATGAAGAAACAAAAGCAACTTTTTCTCATGCGGAAAAAGAAGGTCCATCTTTAATTGTGAAAAATATTGAAGAGGCAAAAATACTTGAAAAGTATATTCGAGGAGAAAAGCCAAAGGAGCAATTCTACCTTGATTTTCAGGGTAAATATAGCAGAGGGTTTGATCCATCCATCCATTTAAAAAAGATAGGAGTTGTTAATCAAACAACTATGCTAGCTTCTGAAACTAAAGAGATTGCAAATTACGTAAAAAATGTAATCGAAGATTTATACGGAAGTGATGACAAGCAATTTGCGGATACGAGAGATTCTTTATGCTATGCAACAAACGATAATCAAAGTGCAACCTATGGTTTGTTGGAGAAAGGTGCTGATTTGGCAATTGTAGTAGGTGGTTATAATAGTTCTAATACAACACATTTAGTTGAACTGTGCGAAGATAAATATCCTACTTATTTCATAACTGGTAACGAGAAGTTGTTAAATAAATCAGAAATTCAACATTTTGATTGGAAGAAGAAAGTGGAAGGACTTTCAAAAGGATATTTACCTGAAAAAGATAAGATTGAAATAATTCTAACATCAGGAGCTAGTTGTCCTGATAGTACGGTTGAAGAAGTGTTAAGAACAGTGTTGAGTTATTATGAAAACACTCGTTCGGTTGAAGAAGTATTAAATGAAGTAGAGAAGTTATACGCAGAATAAACAAATTTTATGAGTTTTTACAAAGCAATTATAAAACCAATTTTCTTTTCTTTTAATCCTGAAACTATTCATCATGTGATTTTTCGATGGATTAAAATATTAGTTAAGATTCCTGGCGTCTCTGCAATTAATAGATCAATTTTTAAAATATCTGATTCTAAATTGGAACAAGAACTTTGGGGACTTAAATTTCCCAATCCTGTAGGCTTGGCTGCTGGATTTGATAAAGACGCTAAATTATATAATGAATTGGCTGATTTTGGGTTTGGGTTTATAGAAATTGGGACATTAACCCCGGAAGGGCAACCTGGTAATGCAAAACCTAGATTGTTTAGACTTCCAGAAGATCAGGCTTTAATTAACAGAATGGGCTTTAACAACGATGGAGTTGATGCTGCTGTGGAGCGTTTAAAGAAAAGGAAAACCAATATTGTAATTGGTGGGAATATTGGTAAAAATACGGGTACTGAGGCTGATAAAACAGATGAAGACTATATTAAGGTGTTTAACCAGTTGTTTGATTACGTAGATTATTTTGTTGTAAATGTAAGTTGTCCCAATGTTGGAAATTTAACAAAATTACAAGAGAAGAAGCCGTTGATGGCTCTGATGCAGAAAATTTCTGATATTAATATGTCAAAAGCTTCTAGGAAGCCATTGTTGTTGAAAATAGCACCAGATTTAAGCACGCCAGAATTAGATGATGTTATTGATATTATCAAAACATTACAATTAGACGGTATTGTAGCTGCTAATACATCGGTGAATAGAGAGGGATTAAAAACGGATGAAAGTAAATTGGAGGGAATTGGTTGGCCTGGGGGGTTAAGTGGTAAGCCGTTAGAAAAAAGGTCAACGAATGTTATTTCTTATTTATATAAAAACTTAGGGGATAAATATCCAATTATTGGAGTAGGTGGTATTCATTCAGAACAGGACGCTATAGATAAAATAAAAGCTGGCGCGAAATTGGTACAAGTTTATACTGGGTTTATTTATGAAGGACCTGGATTGGTGAAACGTATTAATAAAGCATTATTAAAATGAAACTAAATTTATTGTTTTTTATTGTTATTTGGGCAGGTGTTTCTAGATCTCAAAAGTGTGAAGATTTAACCTTGGAACAAGAGGTTTATATGAGTGAAAATATTGCACTTGTTCAAAGTAGAGGCGTTATTGGAGATTCTGTAGAGTTGCAAGTCTTAAAAAAGTGGAAGGGAGATTCAATCTCTGATCAATTTTCTTTGTTACAAGAATCAGTTATCTCTAAATACTTTAGATTAGATTCAGGAAAGACATACTTGCTATTCTGGTATCATGGATTTGCAATTGATCGATGTTCTCGGACCTCAAATTATAAGTATGTTCATTTTGAGTATTTATTAGATGAGTTGTTTAAAAAACACGAATATGTAAATGTTCCAATTTATGATTCTTTAAAGTATCGAAAAAAAAATGTTTTAAAAACGGTTTCTGGAGAAGAGTTTGATGTTAAAAAAGGAAAGTATGCTTTTTACGATATTGAGTCTGGTGAGATTAAGGCATTTTATGAATTACCAAAGGAAACATCTTTTTACTATCCTCGAAGATTTTATATCATTGATACTAAAGTAGAAACTGCAAGTTTTACTTATGATGTTGTATTTGCAATGAGTAAGAGTCATCAAAAAGAAATTATTTCAAACGATTTGAAGAAAAGAGCTCTTCAGTCTTTGTTTAAATAATTAGGTTTTTGTGTAAAATTAAATCACCGTAAATAGGTTACGGTTTGGTCTGGTATATTTGAAAAGAATCAAATAAAGAAGCTATGACTTATTCAAACAGTAAACTCAAGAATTATATTAATGTTCGATCAATAAACGAATTTTTTAGTTTATTAGAGGATATTTCACCATCGTTTTTTGTTGCTCAATTTGCAAAGTCAAAAGCTTCGTATTTATCTGATATAACAAGGCTAGTTACTCAAATCGATAATGACTTTCACTATGTTTATTTTTTAAAGCAAGAAAAATACCTTTTTCAATTAAAGTGGAAAGAGTCTGTTTTTAAAGCTCATATCGAGTTGTTGCTCCCGCAGTTTCCAAAACAAGTTTTAATCAAAAAAGTTGGATGAAGATAAGTCGTTCGGCTTTATTCAGTAAGGTAGAACGGTTTACTTGGTTAAGTTGACATAATGTTTTAGTCATCAAATTTGCCATCTTTCCAAGCCTTAATTAGCTTAGTCCAAGCAACAGGATTGAGCAAGTTGTTAGGGGGGAGCTGACCACTGTAATATAACCTAGCATTATAGGTGTCTTGCATGTACTTTTGATTCCCACCTGCACCAAGTGTCAAATTAATGGCCTGTTCTTTTAATATATCGCTATCAAGATTCCTCTTAGCTCTTGCTAATTCATCATCTTTAACTTCAGTGTTTAAGAAAGCTTGTTTAAACTGGTCATAACTAGGCCAGACGCTTATGCGAGTTTCAGGAAGTTCTATTGTGTCCTGAAGTAAAATTTGAATTAGGGAGTACTGCTTGTTTTCTAAAGTGTCAGGAATGATATATTCTTCATTTTTAAAACCAATACTTGAAAATATTAATGTATCACCTGTTGTAGCTACGATACTATAAAAACCCGAGTGATCTCCCATAGTTCCAGTGTAATTACCTTTCACCATTATATTTGCAAAAGGTACCGGTTTTAAACTATCACTGCTTACTGTAATTCCTGTTATTTTTACAATTTTTCGAGTTGTGTCTTTTTGACTAAATGAAAGAAATGGAATTAAAGTAAGGAGGATTAATAGCTGTTTCATAATGCTTATCTTAAAACATAAAGTTATTACATCTTTAGGGAATCTGTACCTATAAATAGGATATTAAGGAAAATTAACTTCTTAGGAAGTCTTTATTCTGTCTTCTACTTTGTCCTGTTCCTGTCTGCATTGTAATTTAGTAGTATGTGCTATATTAACTTATGTTTGTTTCAATCCTTAACATAAAACTTATGAAACGAATTTTAGCTCTTTTAATTTTTACAATTTTTATAAATCAAGCTCAAGCTTTTAAAGTAGTTGGATATTTACCAACTTATCGATTTGGCATTTTAAATAATATTGATTTCTCAAAACTTACGCATGTTTGTGCCTCTTTTGCCAATCCAGGTTCAGACGGAGAATTTATTTTTTCTCATAATCTGGAGCCTTTAGTTGAAAAAGCACACTTAGCGAATTGTAAGGTGTTTATTTCAATTGGTGGTGGTGGATTATCAACTGTTGCCGAAGAGACCTACCGTAATAAAACGGATGAGGCAAATCGTCCTGCGTTAATTCATTCCTTAATGAATTTTGTATTGGAGAATAACTTGGATGGAGTAGATGTTGATTTAGAAGGATCGATGGTACAAATGTCAACCTATGACGATTTTGTTCAAGATTTAATGGATTCGGCAAAGGTTCATAATATTGAAGTTAGTGCTGCCTTAGCTAAATGGACGGGAAGTTCTATTGAAAGAGAAACAGTAGAAGATTATGATCTATTGAATTTAATGTCTTATGATAATACAGGACCTTGGACATTATCAAATCCAGGACAACATTCTCCTATGTCTCAAACAACAGGTGACTTTAATTACTGGAGTGGTAGAGGTGCTGATAAAAAGAATATTATTATTGGTTTACCATTTTACGGTTATGAATTTCAAGCTACTGAAGTTCCTGCATGGACTTGGTGTGAAATAGTGTCTGAATACCCTGATAGTTTATATCAAGATAAAATCATAACAGATGAAGGAGCTCTTTATTTTAACGGAATTTCAACGATTGAAGATAAAGTAGAATACGCGATTGATAATGGAGCGGGTGGAGTGATGATTTGGGAATTGGGGCAAGATTGTTTTGGCGAAAATTCTTTGTTAGATGTTATTGACGCTAAATTAAAATCGAATCAAATTCATTTAAGCCAACATGAATTAGCCATTAATTTGAGTGTTTTCCCCAATCCTGTAATAGATCAAGTGCACGTTGAAGGTTTGTTAGAAGGTGTGTTTCGAATTTATAACTCGGCAGGAAACTTAGTTAAAACGGGGAATCTTAAGCAAGGCCTAATAGATATGTCTTCTGTTAAAAAGGGCTTTTACCTATTAGAAATTCAAAATGACAAAACTAGTTTTACCCATAGGCTAGTAAAAATGTAAAAAAATGCTAAATTTGATACTATGATTTTAGGAATTGATATTGGTGGGACTACCGTCAAATTTGGAATAGTATCAGATAAAGGTGAGATTTTAGAAACAGAGCGTCATGATACGCTTGAGCATTCAAAATCACCAGAAGATTTTATTAAATTGTTAATTTCAGTTTGTACTAAATATACAAATAAGCATGATGGACTAAAAGGTATCGGGATTGGGATACCTGGTCAGTTATCTTTAGACCGCCAAACTTTAGTTCAAGCAAATAATCTAGAATCACTAAATGGAACAGATGTTGTTCCCCAATTAAAAAAGGCATTTCCTTATTTAGTTGTTAGAATGGAGAATGATGCTAATTGTACTGCTTTAGGTGAAATGTATTTTGGTGGACATGATAAAGATGACTTTATTATGATTGCCTTAGGTACAGGCGTTGGAGGTGGTGTTATTGTTCACCGAAAGTTATTTATTGGATCAAAAGGGAATGCAGGAGAAGTTGGTTTCTTGGTTGTAGGTCCGAAGCGTCAGGTGTTGGAAAATTATTTAGGGCAAAGACATTTGGCTAACTATGTTAAAGGCGAGTTATTAAAGCCTGAAAATGCAAGCAGTTCATTAAAGCTTGAATCAGAGTTAACCGTTGAAAAAGTATTCTTAGCTGCAAAGGCAGGAGATATATTTGCACAAGGTGTATGGGATTATGTAGGGACTTTAATTGGAGAAACTGTTGTTGGATTAGCACATGCTTATGATATCACTAAATTTGTAATTGGTGGAGGAGTAGGTAAAGCTTATGAGCTATTTAAAGGAGCTGCTGTTGAAACTGCAAATTCATACTTCTCAGCTTATTATAAAGCTGATTTTGAAATATTACCTGCAGGATGTGAAGCTGATACCGGACTAATAGGAGCGGCTTCCTTAGTATTAAACGAATTAGAAACATATTAAAAGTGTATTTTAAAAGATTAAGAAGGGTTGGCGTTTGTCAGCCCTTTTTTAGTGCTTATTTTAAATGAAAATTAATAAAGAAATCTAATGCCCCAGGGTTTCTCATAGCATCTTTACTTACTGCTTCTTCAATTGGAATTCCTGAAAGGATTTTCTTAACAGGAGCTTCCATCTTTTTGCCGCTTATTGTATAAGGAATATCTAATACTTGAATAATTTTATCAGGTATATGCCTTGGTGAAAATTGAATTTTAATTGCTTTTTTTATTTCTCTTTTTAGTTTCATGTCTAGTTGAATCTCATCATGCAGTTTAATGAACATCGGCATGGATTGCGTTCCGTCAGAATGATCTATGCAAACAACTAAAGAATCCTTAACTTCCTTAACACTTTCTGTAGCGCTATAAATTTCGCTTGTGCCAATACGTACACCACCACGGTTTAGGGTTGCGTCAGATCTGCCGTAAATAATAACCGTTTTTCTATTGGTAATTTTAATCCAATCTCCATGTCTCCATTTACCATGGTACATTTCGAAATAGCTCGATTTATATCGTTTGTTCCCATGGTCGTTCCAGAAATAAATCGGCATAGACGGCAGAGCGTTTTCAATTATCATCTCTCCTAATTTGTCCTCTATAGAACTACCTTCTTCAGAATAAGCCTGAAGGTTTACACCAAGCATTCTGCATTGTATTTCACCTTCATAAACCGATTCAAATGGATTTCCTCCCACAAAACCACTGCAAATGTCGGTGCCTCCACTTAATGAAATAACCCAAGCGTTTCTGTTTACACTTTTATAAAACCAATCGAAAGTTTCGGGCGGTAGAGGTGAGCCTGTTGAACCAAACGATTGTATGTTTTGTATTGCCTTCGAATTAGTAAAGTTCATTCCTTCTTTCATGCAATAAATATAGTAGCTAGCTCCGGCTCCAAAATGTGTGATTTCAGCTTCTTCTGCAAATTCCCATAAAATATCAGCTTTAGGATATGCTGGTGCCCCGTCGTACATCGCGATTGTTCCTCCTGCCAATAAAGCGGAAGTTGCATAGTTCCACATCATCCAGCCTGTAGTCGAATACCAAAAGAATTTATCTCCTGGCTTAACGTTTTGATGAAGACTTAATGCTTTAAAGTGCTCTATGGTAATTCCACCGACAGAATGGGTTATAGCTTTTGGTTTCCCCGTTGTTCCGCTTGAGTATAGAATCCAAATAGGGTCAGAAAAATCAACTCTTGTAAATGTTAATTCTTGTTCTGGTTGCTTCATTATATCTGACCAGAGATCAGTTTTATATGAAGGTTCAATTTCGGAAATGTATTCTAAAACAAGAGTAGATTTTATTGATGAAATTGTTTCTGTAATTTTATTTATTTCTTCGGTTTTATCAAAAGTTCGTCCGTTATATTGATAGCCGTTTGTAGCGATAAAAGCTTTAGGTTTAATTTGTTGAAAACGATCAATTATACTCTTAGTTCCAAAGTCGGGTGAGCAACTCGACCAAATAGCACCTATTGAATTAACTGCTAAAAAAGAAAAAATGGCCTCAGGACAGTTAGGGAGCATGCTGCAAACTCTATCGCCTTTTTTAATGTTATTGTTTTTAAGGTATTGAGCTACCTTGGCTGTTTTGTGTTTTAGTTCATTCCACGATATATTAATTAATTTACCACTTTCTTTTTTAAAAGTAATCGCTTGTAATTTATCGGAATAGTTTCTGAAAATATGTTCAGTGTAGTTTAACTTTATTCCTTCAAACCATCTAGTCTCAAACATTTTATTAGCTTGAGATTTAACTTTATTATAACTTCCTGAATATTCAATTTTGTAAAATTTTAGAATTGATTCCCAAAATTGTTCTTCTTTATTTACAGACCAATTCCATAAATCTTGATAGTTTTTAAAGTTGTAATCTAAAGATTCGTTTACCCAAACCATAAAATTATTCATGTTGGATTCATTCCTTAGCTTGTTAGAAGGGCTCCAAAGGATTTTAGGTGACGCCATAAATGTTTGGTTTTTATTCATTACGAATGAAATCTTTAACTTGTTTCGGGTGAGTAGATCTTGTTTATACTTCAAGTTGAAAATGTTCATAAGTGCTTACTAATAGTATGAAATAAATCAACTGAGATGGCTATTTTTGAGGAAACACAATTCAACCCACTATGAAGTTTTTTATCGATACAGCAAATCTTGAGCAAATTAAAGAAGCGGAAGATTTAGGAGTTTTAGACGGAGTAACTACGAATCCATCATTAATGGCCAAAGAAGGTATTAGCGGTGATGAAAAAGTAAAACAACATTATTTAGATATTTGTAATATCGTTGATGGTGATGTTAGTGCTGAAGTTATTTCTACGAATTTCGAAGAAATGATAAAAGAAGGAAAAATACTAGCTGATCTACATCCTAATATTGTTGTTAAAGTTCCTATGATTAAAGATGGAATTAAGGCGATTAAGTGGTTTACTGATAATGGAATTAGAACAAACTGTACTTTAGTTTTTTCAGCTGGTCAAGCACTTTTAGCAGCAAAAGCTGGCGCTTCATACGTTTCTCCTTTCTTAGGAAGATTAGATGATATTTCACATAGTGGAGTAGGTTTGATTGATGAAATCAGACTAATTTATGATAATTACAACTTTAAAACTGAAATTTTAGCAGCGTCTGTCCGTCATTCATCTCATTTATTAGATTGTGCAAAAATTGGAGCAGACGTTATGACTGGTCCTTTAAGTGTGATTTTAAGCTTGTTAAAACACCCCTTGACGGAGAGTGGTTTAGCAACATTCCTAGCAGATCACGCTAAGGTTAACGCTTAAAAAATATTATTTTAATTGGTCCATGAACTTTTTGATTCATGGGCTTTTTTTATTTTTGCACCATGCTTTTAGACGTTCACCCAGATAACCCCAACCCAAGAAATATTGCGAAGGCAATTGAAGTTTTAAAGAAAGGAGGCGTAATTATTTACCCTACGGATACTGTTTATGCTTTTGGATGTGACATCAACTCTAAAAATGCAGTTGAGAAAATTTGTCAATTAAGAGGGATTAAGCCTGATAAAGCCAATTTTTCTTTCATTTGTAATGATCTTTCTCAATTGTCAGAATATGCAAAACAGGTTAGTACACCTACGTTTAGGGTTATGAAAAGCGTTTTGCCTGGACCGTTTACATTTATTTTAAACGCAAGTGCATTGGTGCCTAAATTATTCAAATCGAAAAAGAAATCTGTAGGTATTAGAGTTCCTGATAATGCTATTGCTCAGTCTTTAGTTGAGCAATTAGGGAATCCTATAATGAGTGCTTCTTTGAAGGATGAAGATGAAGTTATTGAATATACTACTGACCCCGTAAGTATTTATGAGCGCTATGAAGGTATTGTAGAGTTAGTTTTAGCTGGAGGTTACGGAAATAACGCGCCTTCCACTGTTGTTGATTGTACTTCAGGTGATCCAGTTGTTATTAGAGAAGGTTTAGGAGACTTAAAAGGAGTGATTTGAAGCAAGTGATTTTTTTTTGATTAAAGAAGTTTTTAGTTTGTGAAAGAAGAAAGACTTTCTAATTATTAACAAAAATTTTTATTTTGGATACCAGTATGTTTTAGCCAATTTATAGTTGTCTAAAAACCTCAAAGAGGTGAGTGCTATTTAAGCAACAATTGGTTTAGTTGTAAATATTATATTCTTGATTATCATCCAGTTCTATTTGCTTTGTTGAAAAGCGTATATTTCCCTCCGATTTCAGCTTTTTTATATCATTATTCTTCGTGTTCAAGCTGTTTATTATTAAGTTAATAAACATTGATTTGAGACATACTGGTTTCGTTAATACAACTATATCTTGGGTTGTAGTTCAGTTATGTTTTCCGTCACACCTTTAATTATTTAATTTGTTTACCCAATATTTGGATGATTATATGGATAGATATTGATACTTTATTTGTTTTTTTTAAAAATCGATGTGGACAATAATTTTCGGAAACGCCCTATTTCAAGAGAATTTTTTAGAGTTGAATTAAATGAATTTTATAACTGAGGTTCAGTAAGATGGGGGTGAATTATAATGCAATAGTAGGTGAAAAAACTAGAGTGGGCAGTGTTGCAGGAAATCGTTAACGAAATTTATCCATTCAATTGAATATTTTATTTCTATTATCTAGTTAAAACTCTTAATTTCGTAAAAAAATTAACGATGACAAAAATCAAATTTGGAACAGATGGATGGAGAGCAATTATTGCTAAAGAATATACTGTTGAGAATGTTGCACGTGTTGCTTTAGCTACAGCTGAGTGGACAAAAGCAAAATTTGAAAATCCAAGTGTTGTTCTTGGTTTTGATTGTAGATTTGGAGGTAAGATGTTTGCCGAAACTACTGCGAAAGTTCTTGCTTCAAAAGGAGTTAAGGTTTATTTTTCTCCTGCATTTGCTTCAACTCCAATGGTTTCATTGGGAGTAGTTAACAAGAAGGCCTCGGTAGGAGTTGTTATCACAGCCTCTCATAATCCGCCAGAATATAACGGATATAAGCTGAAAGGTAGTTATGGGGGTCCAATGTTGACAAGTGATGTAGAAGAAATAGAAAATATAATTCCAGATGTTTCGGGGTTTGATATCAATTCATCTTTCGAACAATATTTAGAAAGTGGCTTAGTAGAATACCTTGATTTGGAAGATATGTATATAAAGCATGCTGAATCTGCTTTTGATTTGGAGGCCATTCGTAATTCAAATATGAACTTTGCATATGATGCAATGTACGGAGCAGGAAGAGATGTAATGAGAAAGCTATTGCCTGATATAACATTCATGCATACCGACGATAATCCAGGTTTTGAAGGAGTTGCTCCAGAGCCAATTTTAAGAAACCTTGGCGAAATGGCCGAAGTTATTAAGTTGAGTGAGAATATAGATTGCTCTGTAGCTACAGATGGAGATGCGGATAGAATTGGTTTATTTGATTCAAAAGGAAATTTTGTAGATGCGCATCATATTATTCTTTTACTAATTAAATATTTAAAAGAAGAGAAAAACTATTCAGGTGATGTAATTACTGCCTTTAGTTGTTCAGAAAAAGTGAGTAAGCTTTGTAAGTATTATGATTTGAATCAAATTACAACTAAGATTGGATTTAAATATGTTTGTGAATTTTTGTTAGAAGGTAACTTCTTACTAGGAGGAGAGGAGTCTGGAGGGATGGCAATTCAAGGTCATATTCCTGAAAGAGACGGAGTTTGGATTGGATTAACAATTTGGGAGTATATGGTGAAAAGCGGTAAGACTTTAGAAGACTTAATCGCTGAGGTTTATGATATTGTAGGTCCATTTGCTTTTGAAAGAATTGATTTACATCTAACAGAGGCGCAAAAACAAGAGGTGCTAAAAGATTGTGCTTCTGGTACAATTTCAGAATTGGCAGGAAAAGCTATTGTTCGTGTTGATGAAACTGATGGATTTAAATTCTTTTTTAATGACGATGAATGGTTGATGATTAGGCCATCCGGAACTGAGCCTGTTTTAAGAACATATTGTGAGTCTTTTTCTAGTGATGAAGCTGTTAAAATACTTAAAGCAACTCATAAGCAATTGTTAAATTAATTGAATAATATTTTTATAAATAAAACATTTAAGAGTCCGATTTTTTTAATAATCGGACTTTTTTGTTTTTGTCTCCCGTTACAGGCGAGTAAATTGTTTGAGCCTTCAGATTCGTTAAAAAAAAACAGGGTGTGGGGAATGTCATCTGTTGCCTTTTCAGGTAGTAGCCTAACAATTTACTTGTTAAGTCAACAATGGTATTCCAAGGATAAACCTGTTCCTTTTCATTGGTTTAATGATGAAGGTGATTGGCTTTATATGGATAAGTTGGGACATGGATTGACTTCATATTATGGGGGTTTGTATGGTTATACGGCTTTACGTTGGACAGGTATTCGAAAGAATAAGGCTTTATTACTAGGGGGAGTTTATGGATTTTCTTTTTTGCTTACGACTGAAATTATGGACGGCTATTCCTCTGGTTGGGGTGCTTCTCCGTCGGATTTAGTTGCAAATGGATTAGGGAGTCTGCTCTTTATGGGGCAAGAGTTTTTGTTGGGCAAACAGGCTATAGTTCCCAAATTCTCGTACTGGCCTACAAATTTCGCTAAGTATAGGCCTGATATACTAGGATCAACACATTGGAATAGATGGTTGAAAGATTATAATGGACAAACTTATTGGTTTTCAATTAATCCTAGCGCATTAGGTTTAGAGAGTTTTCTTTTTCCAAAATGGTTGAGTGTTTCTTTGGGATATGGTGCAGATGGTATGCTTGGTGGAAAGTTTAATCCAAGAGAAAATGAAGAAGGAGATTTCTTACCTTATTTTGATAGGAAGTCCGAGTTTTTCTTATCGTTAGACATTAATTGGAGTTCAATAAGAACAAAGTCGCATTTTTTGAATACCGTAATTAGAGGTTTGTCATTTGTTAAGATGCCTTTTCCTGCACTAAGACTTTACAACAAGAAATTAAATGGTGTTTTAATTCAGTACTAATTACTTAATTAGAACAAGCTTTTGAAGTTCCTCTTCAAATTCTCCGTTTTCAAGTTGGACTTTTACTTTATAGATATAAACACCTCTTCCAATATTGTCTCCAAAATCATCTTTTCCATTCCATTTTATAGGACCAACCCTTTTGTTTTCAGCAGATACATCAGTATTAATCGTTTTCACCAATTTCCCTGAAACGGAATAAATTTGAATCATAACTTTAAGTTGATTTCCGGATTGATTATGTTCAAAATAAAACCCAGTACTTGAAGAGAAGGGGTTAGGGTAATTTAAAATATGGTTTAAAGCAAGTTCAGGTGATTCAACTATAATAAATTCTGTATATGCCTCAGATGGGTTGTTTTGATTGTCATAAGCCTTAAGAATCATAGAATGTCTACCGTCTTTTAGTTTGTCCAACGGGAAAATTATTTTTCCTTCCTTAAAAGTGTTATTTGATGGTATATAAAATTCATTTAAATTGTAGTTTAATTCAGGGTTCCCATCAATAATTAATGTGATGTCTCGACCAATATCTGTGGGAATTAAATTAATACCTGAAGAGTCTTTTAAATCTGCAAAAAGAATTGGAGTATTAGTAACATTGTCTCCGAAAACAAATGTAGAGTCATCCAAAAATATTTGGATACTAGGTCCTTTAGTGTCCTCTTGAGCAAGTGAATAAGTGCCACCAATTATTATGTCGTCAAATACACCTGAAGCGTCACCCAACGCAGAGTCATTTGCATAAATACTAATCCTTCCAAAATCATAATCTTGCCTCACGTCCTTTGGTAAATAAAATTTAGCATTAAATAATCCATCAATAACTTCTGCTCTTCCTCTAAATAGAATATCCTCTTGTGTACTAAATGAAAATGGATTTCCTGAATTGTTATTATCTAATGTTTCTAAGGCTTTTACTTTGTCAAAAATTAAAATCTCGGCCCAACCATTGAAGTTCTCTACAAGATCATTGTTAATATTTGAAATATGCCCTCTAATAACACCTTCGTTGAGCGATTTTATAGTGTCTGATTGTTGATTGTTAATTATTATATCATCCACAACACTATTGTTTAAAGGAAATGTAAGTTTCAAAGCAGGATCACCTAAAAGTGTAAAGTTCCTGTCATTTGTACCTCCATTGTTGCTTACTTTTGTTCGTTTGAAGACGTCCCCAAGTCTTATTTCTGAATTGTTTATTGACGATGCTAATACTTTATAAAATGTTTCGTTAAGTTTGAAGTTAGGAATAGAAAAGACAAGACGAACAGTAGTAAATAGGCCTATTGCCCCACCTTGCTCTTGTGTTAGCAGATATTCTCCAGCACTTTTATGCTCAGGATTGTCAAAACGGCTAAATTCGCAAGTAGCAGTCATAAATAATGGAAGACGATTCCTATTCGTCATTTTCTTTATGTCATTAATTGTAAAAACCTGTTCCTCTGTCCAACCTAACTCTCCTCCATGGCCAGTGTAATTGATTAATAATACTCCGTCTTCTAATTTTTCTTTTAATGCTGTATTTGCGTCTGAATTAGTAAATCCACTACTCGTTCTTTTTTCTTCATAGGAATCAATAAATAGCTTTTTAATATTTAGTTTTTTAATAGAAGTATCTACTAGTTTAGTTAGAGAATTAGATTGTCTCATATGTTCATTAGAGTCTTCATCGTCCGCCATGAATAGTATATTGTTTTTCCAGGAACCTTTTGAAGTTAGCAGTTTTGCTTCGTACCCATTAACTGAGCTTTTATCGTATTCATCGTAATATTCAAAAATTTTATCAACAACATTTTTTGCCTCATAGCCTGATGAGACTGGAATCCGACCAATAGATAAATCTAATAAATCTCCATTTTTGTATTCACCTTCACCAGTATCCATTAGACCATAGATATCATCAGTAACATAAGAACTAGTTAATTTAGTGGAATTGTCTGATTGAAATGTAGGAATAAAGTTTTTCTGACTTGATACTCTGTTTTTTGAGTCGTAACTACCATCTCCTAGAAGTAAAACATATTTTAAAGAGTCAGATGTATTTAAACCCTTTTGATAAATTAGCTTTATAAAATTTCTAATTGCTGTGGCTTCAGGTCTCCCTGAAGAGAATTCATTATATATATCTTCTGCAAATACAAGTTGTCCAGTTAGGTTATCTTTTCTTTTATGTAAGTCTATTAACCTCATCGCTTGAGGTTCAAACTCAGGCGTTGTTATAATTAAATAATTTGATGAATTTTTAGCATGTAGGTTTTGATTAGGAATTATGCTTTCAAAAATAGGCGTCAATGAATGTGATGAATTGAAATTAACGAAGCTTCTGATTGTATCAGAAAAGTAATTAAAAGCAAAACCAGTATCATTTGGCTCAATAGCAAGTTCTTTAACTTCACCAATATAAGTTACATCCCATATTGCTTGGATGTCAAGGTTACATTTAACGTTTACACTTTCAATTTTAAATACCGGTTCCGTAAGCTTAAATTGGAATTGTTTTTCTTCAGCTACAATTCTTTCATTAGAGTTAATGCTGAAGTAGTCTAGCCAAGCAAGTTGATTATTTAATTGATGATAATGGAAGTTAAGTGTAATACTATCGTTTTGGATAGTAGATTCGTAGGCAATTTTGTTATTAGAAAACTTCACATAATCATTGTAATAAATACTACTTACTTTACTTATTTGAGAAGTTTTAATAGTGTCCTTATTAAGTATTAATGACATTTTGTTTGTTGCATAGTTAAAACTTCGTGCGCAAACTGAATAATGTATATTTACTTTTTCAGGTTTTGAAATCGGATGATAGTACGTGAAAGGAAAGGTTAGGTTGTTTTCTAAAAATTGCTCTCCAACCCAATTTTTCCCACTCTTTATAAAATTCAACCATTCATTTTCATGGTGTTGAAATTTAATATAATCATATCTTATGGTTGTGGGTAGAGTTAAGTTTGTACCAACTATTTCTTTTGATCCTGAGCTGCTAAGATTAAGAAAAACAAAATTTGTATCAGAATAAAGGTTGGTCTCATTTTGAAATTCTTGATTAGATTCGTTGTATGTCTTTTTTGCTCCAGCTTCCGCGTAAAAATGAAATCTACTATTTTCCGAAAATAAATTATCGTTTATGTTTTCAAATTTAAGCGGTAGTTGGACTAAATCATCCATGGCCTGTTCGCCAACTTGAAAGGGAAGCATATCAGATTTGTTACTCCAAACACTAATTTTTGTAAGGTTGATTTCGTTTTGAAGAATCCCTAAATTATTTAATTCTGCAAATGAAATTGAGTAAATCCCTGATTTAGGAATTTTAAACTTGTACCAGTTTCCAGAGGATAAAACTGAACTCGTTACTGTAGTGAATTCCCGAAAAGATATGTTGGAAGATTCAGTGATTGGAATGCGAACAGAAATCGATGTTATTTTTTTGTAGTTACCCGATTGTATAAAAAACGGAAAAACACTTACATGACTATTGAATTTCCCTCTAGTAATACCACTAGTAATTGTTACTTTTGGAATTGTGTCTTGTAGTTCTTTTAATAATTCCCGCTCTTCAAACGAGCAGTTTTCTGTTGTTAAAGATATAATAGAGTAGGTTTTGGTTAAATTCTCGTGCAAGATTTTCTGAAGAAATGGTATGTAGTCTTCAGTATATTGAGCTTGACTGAAGTGTAACACCATTTTTTCAGGGTTCAATTCAGATATGTTGTAGTTATTAAAATTAAATGAGACGGTTGTATTACCTCCAATTAAAGTAAATTCAAATAAAATCAGTAAATATGTTAGGAAACGACGCATTAAAAAAATAAATTAGTCTCTTAAATTTAAGTGATTTAATTGAACTATAGGTATTCAATGTTACTTTTTTAACATTAAATAGTTATTAGAATTATGATGTATGATAGCAGTGAATTGTATATTTAAGCAAATATTCATTAATATTGTAACTTGAAAAGTTTTAAGTATGGCTAATAGAATCTTGCTTTTAACATGTGTAGCAGTATTTGGAACCGTTTTTTTTAACGGTGGAGTGCAAGCTCAGGATCCTGAATTTACGCAGTTTTACGCTAATCCTTTGTATTTAAATCCTGCATTTGCCGGAAGTTCTAGGTGTCCACGGATGGTAATGAATTACAGGAATCAATGGCCTGGTATAAATAGAACATACATAACCTACAGCGCATCTTATGACCAGCATGTAGACGCAATGTCAGGGGGTTTAGGTATTTTAGTTACAAATGATCAAGCAGGTAACGGGACTATCAATACAACAAATGCAGCTGTGATGTATTCGTATTATTTACCTGTGACAAATAGTTTCTCTGTTAAAGCAGGTGTCCAAGCGGCATTTGCTCAGAAAAGTGTTGATTGGACCAAGTTGACTTTTGGAGATATGATTGACAACAAACTAGGGTTTATTAGTCAAACAAGTGAACGGAATCCAAACAGGACAGTTACTAATGTTGATTTCTCAGCGGGTATTTTAGGATATAGCTCATCTTTCTTCATTGGAGGTGCTGCTCATCACTTGCTTGAACCAGATGAAGCTATTTTAAATCCAGGGGACAGTCCTTTACCGATGAAAATAACTGCACATACTGGAGCAATAATTCCAATTGGTTCATCTAGTACTAGGCATAAAAGAAGAAGAAGAAGGAATCCAAATACTCTACCTGAAAGTTCAATTTCTCCAAATATTCTATATCAAAAACAACAAGATTTTCAACAATTAAATCTTGGTGTATATGTCACAAAGGGTCCAATAGTAGGGGGGCTTTGGTATAGAAATGAAGATGCATTCATTGTTCTAGTAGGATTACAAACTACAAATTTTAGATTTGGTTACAGTTATGATGTGACAGTTTCTAAACTTAGTAATGCTAGTGCAGGTTCTCATGAATTGTCTATGACTTTTCAGTTTAACTGTAGACCAAAAAAGAAGAAGTTCACTCCTGTTAGTTGTCCTTCTTTTTAACGTGTGTGAAATAAAAAGCTGTGTTTAAATGTTACGTTTTTGAAAAAAATCGTTATTAATTGTAAGTAAACTGTTTACTGTTATGAAAAAGTTAATTACAAAGTGTTTCAAAGTTGCTGTTCTATTATTTATTGGGACTGTTTTTCTAAGTTCATGTCGAAAAGAAGTTTCGGGTACAACTGGATGGGGGGTTAATACGCCTAAAAATGGTGGATTTGAAGTTGTGCCGTTTTACGAGCAAGAGACTGGTCCCGGTTTAATTTTAGTTGAGGGTGGTCGTTTTACAATGGGCGCTATCGAACAAGATGTTGTGCACCAATGGAACAATGTTCCTAGGACTCAGTCAGTTTCTTCCTTTTATCTTGATGAAACTGAAATTAGAAATGTTGATTGGAGGGAGTATGTTCATTGGTTAAGAAGAGTATATGGAGCTGATTACCCACAAGTATTTGTAAATGCTTTACCTGATACATTAGCTTGGAGAGACGAATTATCTTTCACTAAACCCTATGTTGAATTATATTATAGACACCCTGCTTATTCTGAGTATCCAGTAGTTGGAGTAACTTGGTTACAAGCTACTGATTATGCTGTTTGGCGAACTGATAGAGTTAATGAGTGGATTCTAATTAGAGAAGGAATTCTTAAAATAAATCCTAATCAGGCAAATGAAGATAACTTTAACTTGGATACTTATTTGAAAGGGCAATATGAAGGTTTGGTTAAAGATGAAATGATTGACCTTAACCCTAATAATGAATTTAGAAAAGTTAGAGTTGAAGATGGTATTCTTTTACCTCGTTATCGTTTGCCAACTGAGTCAGAGTGGGAATTTGCTGCATTGGGCTTAATTGGAAATACAATTGACGAAAGAATACTTGACAGAAGAATTTATCCTTGGAATGGACATTGGGTTCGTAATAAAGATGATAATTGGCAAGGAGAAATGATGGCTAACATTACACGAGCTAAAGGAGATTATATGGGGGTTGCTTCTCGTTTGAATGATGCCGCTGATATAACAGCTCCAGTTAGATCTTATTGGCCAAATGATTATGGTTTATACCAAATGGCAGGAAATGTTTCTGAATGGGTAATGGATGTTTACAGACCTCTTTCACTCGAGGATAACAATGAATTTAGATCTTTTAGAGGTAATGTTTTTGAAACCTATGAAAAAGATGTGGATGGCTATTATTTAGAAAAAGATTCATTAGGGAAAATGGTTATGAGAGGCGTTGATATAAAGAACCCAGAAGATGAATTAGAGAAAAGAAGAAACTATAAGAAATCTCAAAATATTGACTTCTTGGATGGTGAATTTTCTTCTTCTGTTTTCTACAATGACGGAGCTAAAGCTACAGCTCCAGCAGGAAAACTAATGTATGAAACAGCAACACATTCTTTACAATCAAATAGAACTAGAGTTTATAAAGGTGGAAATTGGAAAGATAGAGTTTACTGGATGGCTCCAGGATCAAGAAGATTCCTCGATGAGGATCAAGATCAAGATAATTTAGGTTTCCGTTGTGCAATGCACAGAGTTGGTAGTCCAACTGCTTGGGAATAAAATAATGAAAACTTATTTTAAAAGCTCTCTGATTTTTCAGAGGGCTTTTTTATTTTTATAATATGGATATTCAGCAACTCTATTCGGCTTTTAATCAATGTGGTCAAAATATTTGTACAGATACGAGATCAATAGAAAGGAATTCTTTGTTTTTTGCCTTAAGTGGAGATAATTTTGACGGTAACAAATTTATTAACACGGCAATTGAAAATGGTTGTAAAATTGCTATTTCAGACAATCCAGAGAATAAAGAGAAAGAGAATATTATTTATGTTGAGAATACTTTAATCGCTCTTCAAGAATTAGCAAATTATCACAGGAGTCAATTTAAGATTCCTGTTTTAGCTATAACAGGTACAAACGGAAAGACAACAACAAAAGAATTGCTAGCCTGTGCATTATCAACGAAATTTGATTTACTTTATACTCTAGGTAATTTAAATAATCATATTGGTGTTCCTTTAACATTATTGAAGCTCAGGAAAGAACATGATTTTGCAATAATAGAGATGGGGGCTAATAAGCCGGGAGATATATTGGAGCTTTGTGAAATAGCTGAACCTAATTACGGTTTAATAACAAATATTGGTACTGCACATATTGAAGGCTTTGGCAGTGCACAAGGAGTTATTAAGACAAAGACTGAATTATACGAATATATAATTAATAAACAAGGTATTTTATTTGTGAATAAAAGTGAGGAGTATTTGATTGCTCTAACGCGTAGCTATTCTCATGTAATTGAATATGGAAAGGGTACTGGTTTTGATTTTGATGTAATTGAAAATTCAAATCAATTAGAGATGATAATAAATAAGGATTCCCTCAAAACGAATCTTTTTGGTAAATACAACGGTAGTAATGTTTTAACAGCTCTTGCTGTAGGTAAAGAATTTCAAGTCCCATACGAGGATTCCAAGAAATCAATAGAAAACTACAAACCAAGAAATAATAGGAGTCAATTAAAAATTACAGAAAGGGGCAATCATTTAATTTTAGATGCTTATAATGCTAATCCTTCAAGCTTAAATTTAGCAATTGATGAATTATTATCTATGTCTGGTGGCAAGCTTTTTATCATTGGTAGTATGAAAGAACTTGGAAATATCTCGAAGAAAGAACATGAGCTTATTTTAGCAAAATTAAGTGATGAAAATTCAGTTTTTGTAGGCGATGAGTTTATGTCAATAAAGAGTGAAAAGGTAAACGTTTTTGAGTCTGTTAATGATTTAATTAAAGATGGATTTTTAAAAAATATTTCAAAAACTCAAATTTTAATCAAAGGTTCTCGAAGTATTGAACTTGAAAAAGTAGTTGATTTCTTATAAGTTTTAGTTAAAATATGAGGATAAATAAATTTCCTGAAAAATCCTTTGAATAGTGTATATTTTTTAGTTGTATTTAAGAACTCTCTATAATCTCCGTTATCTTCCTATCTTATTCATTATTAGTGTTTTATAGTTTTTTTTGATGCTGTAAATTCCATTTATCTTACTTTGTACGCTGAATTGTTAATTTTTAATTCTACGAAAAAACTATTTATGTATCGTATATTAAAGCGGACTTTATTACTTTTGTAAGTAGAATAAAATAATTCATTTTATGTCAAAAGATCTTAAGTCTAAAAAGTACTCGAAAGAACAGTACTTAAAATGGTATGAAGAAATGCTTTTATACCGTAAGTTTGAGGAAAAAGCCTCTGCTTCTTATATTCAGCAAAAGATTCGCGGCTTCTGTCATTTATACATTGGTCAAGAAGCAATTGTTGCTGGGTACGAAACTGTTTTAGGTAAAGGAGATAGTGTTATTACGACTTATCGTGATCATTGTCAACCAATCGGAAGAGGAACTGACCCTAAGATTATTATGGCTGAGCTTTTTGGTAAAACGTCTGGTATTTCCAAAGGAAGAGGAGGATCTATGCACATGTTTGATAAAGAAAAAGGTTTCTTTGGAGGGCATGGAATAGTTGGAGGACATATTCCTTTAGGTGCGGGTATTGCTTTTGCTGAAAAATATAAAGGAACAAAGAATGTTAATATTTGTTTAATGGGGGACGGTGCTGTTCGTCAAGGGGCATTCCATGAAGCGTTAAATATGGCAATGACTTGGAAGTTACCTTCTATTTTTGTCATAGAAAATAATATGTATGCTATGGGAACTTCTGTAGAAAGAACTTCCAACGTTACTGAATTATTTAAATTAGGTCATGCATACGAAATGCCTTCTTTTGCAGTTAACGGAATGAGTGTTGAAGATTGTGCTGATGCATTTGAAGAAGCTGTTGAAAGAGCAAGAAATGGTGACGGACCAACTTTGTTGGAAATCAGAACTTATAGATACAAGGGGCATTCGATGTCTGACCCAGCAAAGTATAGAACTAAAGAAGAATTAAATTCTTACAAGGATAGAGATCCGATTGCATCTGTACTTTCTACAATCAACGAGAACAATTACGCTTCTGAAGATGAATTGAAAGCAATTGAGTCAAAAATCAAACAAACTATTGAAGAGTGTGTTGAATTTGCTGAAGCTGGAGATTTTCCTCAAGCAGGCGATATTTATGACGGTATCTACGCTCAACAAGATTACCCATTCATTAAAGAAATTTAGAAAACTAAATAAAAGAATAAGCAATTATGGCTGAAATAGTTTTAATGCCTAAATTAAGTGATACGATGACTGAAGGAGTCGTAGCTGAATGGCATAAGAAGGTTGGAGATAAAGTTGAAAGTGGAGATTTACTGGCTGAAATAGAGTCTGATAAGGCTACTATGGAGTTTGAATCCTTTCAAGAAGGCGTTTTACTTCATATTGGAATAGAAGCAGGAGCGACTGCTCCAGTGGATTCTATTCTTGCCATTTTAGGCGATGAGGGTGAAGATGTTACTGCCATTTTAGAAGAGGCTAAGAAAAAACCTGCTGAAAGCGACAAGATAGAAGCGACTCCGAAAGCTGATGCACCTGTTGCTCCCAAAACACCTGTTGCTCCAACACCTATTCCTGCGCCAGTTGAAAGCTCAGCTCCAAAGACTGCTTCATCAGCTCCTGCTGTTTTGAACGACGGTAAAATAGTTGCTTCGCCATTAGCTAGAAAATTAGCAGAAGAAAAAAATATTCCATTATCTCAAGTTCCTGGGTCAGGGGATGGAGGAAGAATAGTAAAAAGAGATATAGAGAACTTTATTCCTGGAGGAGTTGTTAACACATCAGAGAGCTTTTACGAGGAGGGCTTAAACTCCATGAGAAAGGTGATAGGGCAGCGCTTATCAGAATCTAAATTTAGCGCACCACATTTTTACTTGACTCAGTCTATTGATATGGATAACGCAATGGTTGCGCGTAAGGCGATTATAGAAGCTAAAGGAACTAAGGTTTCCTTTAACGATATGGTGCTTAAGGCAACAGCTAAAGCATTAAAGAAACATCCTGGAGTGAACTGTTCATTCTTAGGAGATAGAGTAAGGTATAATGATCATGTTCATATCGGTGTTGCTATGGCTGTTGAAAACGGCTTATTGGTTCCTGTAGTTCGTTTTGCTGATCAGAAGTCTCTACAAGATATTTCTGCAGAAGTTAAAGACTATTCAGTTAGAGCAAAAGATAATAAATTAACTCCAGATGATTGGGCTGGATCAACTTTTACAGTATCTAATTTAGGGATGTTTGGAATTGAATCCTTCACTTCAATTATCAATTCACCAGATGCTGCTATTATGGCAATAGGTGGTATTAAGCAAGTTCCTGTTGTTAAAAACAATGAAATTGTTCCTGGGAACATAATGAAAGTCACTTTGTCTTGTGATCATAGAGCTGTTGATGGAGCTGTAGGAGCTGCATTCCTTTTAACATTTAAGCAGATTCTTGAGAATCCTGTTTTAATGTATGAGTTGTGAAAATGATTTTTTTATTTAAAAGGCTACCAATGGGTAGCCTTTTTTTTGTGTTTAAAAATCTTCTTAGTTATGCCATTATATTAATTTTATCCTATGCAAAGCAATCATTCCGAATTTATATGTGAAAAACATGCGTTAGATATTGTTGTTTTATGTGACGGATTATCTTCTCCAGCCAATACAGGAGGTGTTTTAAGATTGGCTGATGCTTATGGTGTGTCAAAAGTAGTTTTCTTAGGTAGTGATAAAAAAATTACACCAAGAGCTAAATCTGTAGCTAGGGGGACACAGAATTATGTAAACTATGAATTTAAAGCTAAGTTGGAAAGTATGGACTTGGAGGATAGAGAGTGGATTTGCATTGAGCTAACTAAAAATAGTATCCCGTTGTCTGATTTAAAACTTAGCTCTTCTAAAGTAGGAGTGATAATTGGTAATGAGAATACAGGTATTAGCGAAATTTGGCTCCAAAAATTTCCTAGCTTTTATATTAAAATGTTTGGGAATAACAGTTCTATGAATGTCACTAATGCCTTGTCTGCTGGGCTTTATCAGATTACAAATCACTTTTCATAAGTAGGTTCTTTAATGAAGAAGGTCGCTCTTCGGGACGCCAATTGAATCCTTTTAAAATAGATTCTGATTCAGGGAAGTCAAAAAGGGGATAGAAGGTTGCTTCAGGCATTGAAAGGAACTTTATTCTGTCAATTTTACCATTATTAAATTTTATTTTAATATTGCTACAAATAGCCTTGTTTACCCCTGTAAATTTACCGTCGTCTTCTTTTGCAAAATAAATAGTTTGTCCATTTCCTAGAACATCAATCATATTTAATTTTCCCTTTTTAAAATGACCAATTAAATCTCTTCCTTTAATTTGATCAAATCGATTTGGAGTAGAATCGGTAATAGAAACAATAAACCCGTTATTTTTGATAAACAGTTTTTGAATTTTATTATCATAATTAAGGATGTCGATTGAGTCACCAGTTAATTGACTTTCTCCATTCCAAATTATAGGATCATCAAAGAGTTTAATTAATGAATCCGAAAAATTATATGCAAGAGAATCACATTTCCCCTGCATTTCTGCTTGAAATAATTTAACATTTCGATAAGCAAAAAAGCTTTTTTTATTTTGCTCATCCTCTCTTAAAAGTAAAGTATCACAAACTAAATAGAGAGTATCATCTTCAGATCCTTGAGCAAATAACACATTTTCAGTAATATATGAGAAATTATTTTCGCGATCAAAATAACTTTTTTCTCCACTAACTTTTAAATGTTCTTTATAATCCACAAGAACAACATTGTAAAAAGCTTCAGAAATATTCTTTGATTTGTTAAAATAGATACTATCAGCGCTCAGGGATTGTTGGTCTTTCTGAAGAATGGCATTTTGTTCAAATTGCCCGATTTCTAATGTCTGATTATAGAATCCAGCTTCGCAGTATACTTTTTCCTCTTTTAGTTGAATATTTGTAGGTCCTAAAAAGTAAGATGTTTTCGAGTTTGTTGAATATTCGAGTGTGTCTGATTTAATAGTGTACTCTGGGTTTTTAACTCTAACGGAATCACTAAGTTTTAGGTATTTGGTTTTAGTATTGTAAAACCCTTTTTTAGAAAATATTTGAGATTCATCTTGTTTAGTGTTTGCACCATTGATGTAGTATACGATGTTATTTTCTTTGTCAAAAAATAATGTATTTGTTTTTAAAAGTGATTTTTCACTTTTCATTTTAACGTCCCCTATTAATTTCCCAATTTTTTTTAAACCGTCATAAATAAGAGAATCACCCCAAGCTTTAGTGGCATTGTTTTGATTTATAAAAACCTGTCCCCAAGCATTGAAATCATGTGTTTTTCCATTTACTTCAGCACTGTCACAGAATAGTTTCGTGTCGTCAAATTTTAAAATTACGTTACCTACAAGTTTTTGATGATCATTAGTGCGTCCCGGTCTTAATTCATTTGCCCTTAAAATCTCAACAACCTCTTTTTGAGCCAAAAGGAGGTTGTTAAGTAATATTAAGAAGAGTAAAAGTTTATTACGCATTTATTTTTAAACCACGCATTAAAGTTTGAGTTCTGTCTGGACCTACGGAAACAACAGTGATAGGTACTTCTAATTCTCCTTCTAAGTATTCGATGTAATCATTTAATTCATGAGGTAATTCAGCTATGTCAGATAGCTCTGTTAAATCTTTATCCCAGCCTGGTAATGATTTGAAGTTCGCAGAAATATTTTCTTCATCAATGTTATAAGGGAAATGTTCAACCTTTTCACCTTTGTATTGGTAAGAAGTACAAATTTTTAATTCTCCAAAAGCAGATAAAACATCAGCTTTAGTCATGATCAAATCAGTAACTCCATTTAACATGATAGAATACTTAAGAGCAGGTAAATCTAACCAACCACATCTTCTTGGTCTACCGGTAGTAGCTCCAAATTCGTGACCAGCTTTTCTTAAATCTTCACCAAATTGATCATGTAATTCGGTAGGGAATGGTCCACTACCAACACGAGTACAGTAAGCTTTGAAAATTCCATAGACTTTACCAATTTTGTTTGGAGCAACTCCTAAACCAGTACAAGCACCTGCACAAACAGTATTTGATGAAGTAACAAATGGATAAGAACCAAAGTCGATATCTAAGAGTGAACCTTGAGCTCCCTCAGCTAGAATTGTTTTTCCGGCTTTCATTGCTTCACTAATATAATGCTCGCTATCGATGAAATTTAATTCTCTGAGTGTGCTTAAAGAAGCCATCCATTTTTCTTCTTCTTCTTTGAAATCATATTCGAAATCAAATTGCTTTAACATTTCAACATGTTTAGCAACTAAAGCATCATAACGCTGTTGGAAATCAGCTAACTCTAAGTCGCCAACTCTTAACCCGTTTCTGCCAGTTTTATCCATATAAGTTGGTCCAATTCCTTTAAGAGTTGAACCAATTTTATTTTTTCCTTTGGCAGCTTCAGATGCAGCATCTAAAACTCTATGAGTAGGGAGAATTAAGTGTGCTTTTCTTGATATAACTAATTTATTACTAACGTCTACATTTAATGTTTTAAGTTCGTTTATTTCCCTTTCGAAAATAATAGGGTCCATTACAACACCATTTCCAATAATGTTTATTGTGTCCTCATGAAAAATTCCAGAAGGAATAGTATGTAAAACATGTTTAATACCATCAAATTCTAAAGTATGACCAGCATTTGGTCCACCTTGAAAACGTGCGATGATATCATACTTAGGGGTGAAAACGTCAACAATTTTACCTTTTCCTTCGTCTCCCCATTGTAATCCTAATAATACGTCTACTTTCATTTTATGTGTTGTATAGCTTTTTTGTAAAGCAATTATGATTTAATACATTTTCCGTTATTGCAAACTCCGTAAACTGTTAAGGAGTGGCTTTTAATTTCAAACTCGGTAAATTTTTTTAAATTTTCCATTACTTGTCCTAATCGTGGGTCACAAAATTCAATAACTTTCCCACAATTCTGACAAATTAAATGATCGTGATTGGCATTTCCAAACGCTTTTTCAAACTGAGCGTGATTCGAACCGAACTGGTGTTTTACTACCAAATTACAATCCATTAGTAGATCTAAAGTATTATAAAGCGTTGCCCTACTAACCCGATAGTTTTTTGCCTTCATGTTTTCATAAAGAGTTTCAATATCGAAATGATTTTTGTAGGAATAGATTTCATCAAGTATGGCGAAGCGTTCAGGGGTTTTCCTGTGACTATTTTTTTCTAGAAACTCGGTAAATATTGCAGTTACCTTGTCTTGAATTTCACCACTCACTTTAACCATATGATATTAGGCTACGAAAATAGCAAAAAAGAAAAGTACAACCAATAATATCAATTGGTATTGCATAATACTTATTAACAGTTGTGTGTAAGCTAAATTTTTAGGCGTTTTTTTTATCTCTGTATAAATATTTCACAGTGAAAGTTGAAATCCTTATTTTTGCATAATGTTTAGAAAGTTATGCTTTTACTTTTTTTTGTTCTTGGTAACATCTATTTCTAGTTGTACTAAATCAAAGTCTTTAAAGGACGTTTATTGTTTTCTATCAGATTTGGATATAGATTTTAAGTATAAAATTCACCTTTGTGTGCAAAATTCAATTGATTTTTCTGACTTTGATTATTCTATGGAATTTATGAAGGAAAGCGAGTTCGCGTTAGGTAAGGTGAAAGCTGGTGAATTTCTACTTTTTTCCAAATCAATATTGTTGAGATTGAGAGATGAGTCAAAACTAAAGGCTATCGATGTAGCATACATTGCTGAAAATAAGCACTTTTTTCTTTACCAAAAAAGGGATCGATTTCTATCGCGTAATTATGGGGAAATCGGGAAAATAAGTACTTATAGTTTATTAAATGGGCTAATTAAGTTTAACGGGAATAGAAGTGGCAAAAATTCTTTTTATCAAATTAACCCAGATTTAATTTTTCCTTTTACTCTTGGGGAAAATTTAAATTCAATTGTTGGTAAAACTAATCTCGCTGAATGTCGATTTAAGATTAAAGGAGATATTTCTGGAACTTCAGCAAGTTTGATTAATAACTTTAAGTCTGAAGAAAGCATTTCCTTATATTATAAAAAAAATGTGATTAATTTTAGAGATACCTCTTTATGGACTGACTATTCTTTTGATTTGAAGAAAATGGATAATTATGTTAAATCCGACAAACAAAAAATTTATTTTTCCAATAATAAAAGAACCCCTTATAAAATCAAATATTTTGAGATTAATGTCATAGATCCATATCGTGGAGAATCAAGATTTAACGGAGAGCTTATTTGGAGTAACTCATATAGTATTAACTTAAAAAATCAAAAATGGCAGAAATCATCTACATGGAGCATTAAGGATGGATTTAAATGTAGAGAAATTAAACCAAAACATACTGGAGTACATTTTTCAAGTAACATAGCTTCAAATTCGTTAGAGGTTGAGGATGAGTTTGTATTTGATTTTCAATATCAAAATGAAATAGAATCTGATTCTATTTTCCTAGTTCTAAAAATTTTCAATGAAAACTCTGAGTTAAAGGATGAAACAATAAAGAAAATTGGCGAATCAAGATCATGGAAGAAGGAAAGCCTATCTATAAAAATATCTAAAAATGTAAATGTCCATGATAGGGTTATGTTTTATTTTAAAAATGATTCAGATCATAAAATTTATCTAAAAGATATGTGTGCAGGGTTAATCAGAAAAAATATAATTTGTAACTAATGGTATTTAGCTCGGTAGTATTTCTGTTTTTGTTTTTACCGCTTGTTCTAGCAGGAAATGCTTTTTTACCGAAATACCTAAGGAATTGTTTCCTATTGTTCGCTAGTCTGTTTTTTTATTTCTGGGGAGAAATTGAATTGATTTTTGTGATTATTATTTCGATTTTAATTAATTATATAATAGGAATAGGGGTTGATAAAGTACGATCAAAAGCAAAGCTGATCTTAATTATTGGAGTTTTAGCCAACTTCTTAATGTTGTTTTACTATAAATATTTTCAATTTTTTTTGGATAATATCAACGGTATATTTGGGTATCAAGGTAATGAATTGCTTGTTCTTCAAGGAGTGCGTTTACCGATGGGGATATCTTTTTTTACATTTCAAGGAGTTTCTTACGTCATAGATGTTTACCGAAAAGAGGCCAAGGCAGAAATAAACCCAATTAATATTGGTTTATATGTAGCTTTATTTCCCCAGTTGATAGCTGGTCCTATCGTCCGATATAATACTATAATGGATCAAATAAAAGATCGAACTACTTCTTTCGAAAAAGTCTATGAGGGAGTATTACGTTTTGCTATAGGGTTTTCTAAAAAAATAATAATTGCGAATTCTTTAGCTCAAGTTGCAGATTCAATTTTTGTTACCGAAATAGATGAGATTTCTTCACCTTTGGCTTGGCTAGGTATAATATGCTATGCTCTGCAAATATTTTTTGATTTTTCAGGGTATTCTGATATGGCGATTGGTTTGGGTAAAATATTAGGATTCGATTTTGAAGAGAATTTTAATTTCCCCTATGTATCTAAGTCAATAAAAGAATTTTGGAGACGATGGCACATATCGCTATCTACTTGGTTTAGAGATTACTTGTATATTCCATTAGGAGGAAGTAGAAAAGGAAATTTAAGAACTTATTTTAATCTTTTTATTGTATTTCTAGCAACAGGAATTTGGCACGGAGCAAGTTGGAGCTTTATTTTTTGGGGATTATTTCATGGTGGATTTTTGATTCTTGAAAAGCTAGGTTTAGATAACTTCCTAAAAAAGCTGTATGCTCCTTTTCAGCACTTGTACGTCTTAATCTTGGTATTAATAGGTTGGGTTTATTTTAGAGTAGAGGACTTTTCAGATGCCTCATCTTACGTTTTTAGTATGTTTAGTTTCAGGGGAATGGAGTCATTTATTTGGCATGATTATATGAATAACTACACAACTTTTACTTTGTTAATAGGGCTGTTGTTTTCGATAAATTTGAATGAGAAAGTTTTAATAATTGAAAATAAGCTAAACTTACTTAAAAGTAAACCATACAAAAAAACCAAAATAAAGTTGTTTTTATTTGTTGTTTTTATTGCGTTCTATTTTAGTGTATCCGAAATAGCGAACAACACTTACAATCCTTTTATTTATTTTAGATTTTAATGGATAAAGTTAATTCAATACTAGTCCTCGGACTTGCGTTTTTAGCTTCTTTAGGACTATACTTCCTTTTAGATAAGTCACCTTTGTTTTACTGTGCTAATATTGGCTTAATTCTTTTTATTTCTCTTCCTTTAATTTTTTGGAGAATTTTAAAATTGAAGTTGAGAGAGTTGAAAAAGGACCAGATAGGAAAACTTGTTTTTGTTTTTGTTTTTTTCGTCATTATTTGTTTCCCATTAATTGATCAACTAACAAGCGTGTCGAAAGATTCGAAATTCGAGTTTAAAATGAATGAGAAAAGAATATTATCAAGATATGAGTCGTTAGAATTTGATGAGATAGATTCATTTCCGAACATGTTTACCAATTTTTTCAATGACCATTTTGGTTTAAGAAGTATGTTTATTTCTACCAATAATTATGTGAAAACAGTAAATTTTGGAATTTCCTCTACAAAGAAGGTTATTTTAGGTAGTAATGATTGGTTATTTTACAATGATTGTAATAGCTTACAAGATCACTTAGGCAATATTAGCCTATCGGATGGTCAATTGAATAAAATTAGCTTGAATCTATTAAAACGTAAGGCGTATTTAAAAGCAAGAGGGATTGAGTATTTTGTCGCATTTCTACCCGATAAAATGGGGGTTTACTCTTCCGATTTACCTGCTAAATACAATACGGTTGATACAACTAGGATAGATCAATTAATAGATTTTGTAGCCGATAAGGGCATCAAAATAATAGATGTAAGATCTCAGTTCTTAAAAGCAGCTAAATCTGGAAAACAACTTTATCAAAAAAACGACTCTCATTGGAATAAAAACGGTGGGTTAATCGCTTCTCAAGTTATAATCGATAATATCAAAAAAAAGATGAATACTATTAGAGAGCCATACTCGTCTGAAGATTACGAGATAACTGAAAAGGAAAAAAGAGGTGGTGATTTATCCAATCTGTTAGGTTTGTACGATTTCTTGCCAGGAAAGAGATTTGATTATAAATTAAAAGATAAAAGTAATCCAAAGAAAAACATAGTAGAACCTAAGTACGCAATTTATAAAAAGGAATATAAGCATACCTTTGTTCATGAAAGAGACATTAATACTCCTAAACTATTGGTGTTTAATGATTCGTTCATAAGTTATATACATGGGTTTCTAGGAGATTATTTTAGCCGAAGTGTATATGTTTGGTCTCATGATTTTCGTAAGGATTTTATAGAGATAGAAAAACCAGACATAGTATTGCATATGTTTGTTGAGCGATCCATAATGGAACTTGGAAAGAACAAAAAGTACTATCCTTTAAAATAGTGTTTACTAGGGGTAACAATAAACGCCTTCAATTTACTTGTACGCTATTTTTTATGCTGTTTTTAAAAAGCAGAAGTATTGTCCTCATTATCAATTAAATATAATTGATTAATTGTGTTTAGTATGTTTTTCAAAACATTTCCCTCTTTTTCTTGAAAGTTAAAGTCTAAAGTAACATCAAAAGTATTTTTAGTTTGTATCTCAATATTTTCCATAACTTTTTTAAGAATTTCAAATCTTTTAGCCTTTTTTCCTAAACGATCATTTTCAAGTACTTTTTCCTTAAGGATAGAAGGGTATTTGCTGAGGTTTGCATCAATGAAAAAGTAATTACTAGAAGCTACTATCTTAGAGTTTTTTGAAGTGTTAGCTAAAGATTTAGAGGTATATAGTCCTTGAGAAAGGTTTGATGCTAGGGGTTTTTCAGATGTAATTACCCCAACCTTATCGTTGAAGTATAAGTACATTGGAATACCAATTGCTCTTTGGCTTTGAATTACAAAATATTCGTTTTCTTTTTTTAAGAACTGAGAACCTGAAAATTGTGCAAGAATAGTTTTTAATGATTCAAAGTCTTTTAAATCAAAACCCAAAGTCATTTTAGGAACCATCTTTTTGTAAATAACAGAAACAAATCCGGAATCGGAATAAACCATTTTTTGTTCAGTTTTACTTCCTAAATCTGAAAAGTTGATGCAAAAACTTCCTCCAAAACAAGATAATACCGGTTTTGCAGAAGCAAGTATGATTTGAGCTTGTACAGGCACATTCTGTAAAGAATCTAACAGATGTTCCATATTGAAGGAAAACGTAGTTAATCCTAAATGTTTAGCAGGAATAACTTTATTTATTTCCGTGTTGTATTTTTGAACGATTTTGTTATATCGATCTTTGTAATCATTAAAAGCTTCATTTTTAAAGTTTTCAATCTTAACCTTAATTTGGTCATTATTAAAAGTAATATGACCAATTGAATAAAGTCCTTCTAATTGATCGATTAATTCGCTTGTAGGAAGTGTAGATATTGAATTACTAGCTAAAATAGCATTTTGGGAAAGCATGAAGCTGATATCTTCGTTATTTTGATCAAAAACTTTAAAATATTCTGTGTTTACCAGTTGATTTTCTTGAGATAAATTAAATAATTCAATCAACTTCTCCTTTACTTCATTTCGTTTGTTTAGATTTTCTGAGTTTAAAGCAATTACAAATTCGCTATTCCAAGCGAACATAAAACCTTCAAAACCATCCATGAAATTCAAACCACTCTCTTCGTATTTTGTTTTTCCTGATATTTTAGTGATAAAATTTTCAAATGAATTCGCATCTGATAATTTAATACATCCACCCGAAATACCAGATGTTAAGTCTTCGTTAGTTGTAAAAATGTAAATATCATCGGTCAAGCTAATTCCTGTTGCAAATGGGTTAGAAGCGACTTCTTCCCAATATTTAGAAATAGAATCGTTATTGTTGTCTTTTAAGTCTTTGATGAATTGATATTCAGATAATTGATCAACCCTTGCTTTGACCGCTAAATTAAATGGATTTAGTTGTAGAACTAAACCACTTTCTTTAGGGATTGCTTTAAGGTGGGATGGAGTATTAGAGCATGATGCAAAAAAGACTGCCGAGCAAACTACACTAATAATTAAAAAATATTTTTTGAACATGATTTTTACTTTTAGAAGGTCAAATTTAAAGCTTAAATTTCCAAAAATGAGTTGAAATTAAAAGAAATCACAGGATTTTCGGATAGGTTTTTAAGTAATTTTTAAAAAGATTAATAAGTATCAAAAAGCCTTTGTGTATTTAGTTTAACGTAACTTTAAAATATGAATTATTTATCAGTATCAGATTTATCAAAATCATTTGGAGAGTTCAAACTTTTTAAAGGTGTTTCTTTTGGATTAGAAAAAGGGCAAAAGGTTGGACTTGTAGCCAAAAATGGTGCTGGAAAATCAACTCTTTTAAATATTTTATTGGGTAAAGATATTCAAGATGAAGGTCAGGTTGTTTTTAAAGATGAATTAAGTGTTTGCTTATTGGAGCAAGAACCTTCTTTTGGAGATGCAACAACAATCGAAGATTATATTAATGATTCACAAAATCCCGCTATTCGATTAATCCATAGATACGAGCAATTATTGGAAAGTGGTGACACTGAGAGTGATGAATTTACAGAAGTAATTGAAAAAATAGACGAGCAAAACGCATGGGGAGTAGATGTTAAAATAAACGAAGTCTTAACAAGTTTAAAATTTCCAGATAAAAAGATGTCTGTTGTTAAATTAAGTGGAGGCCAAGCTAGGAGACTAGCATTAGCTAAAGCTTTAATTGATGAGCCGGATGTTTTGTTTTTAGATGAGCCAACCAACCACCTTGATTTTGATATGGTGGAGTGGCTTGAAAAATATATAGCAGATAGTAATTTAACATTATTACTAATTACGCATGATAGATACTTTTTAGATAATGTATGTAGTGAGATAATCGAGTTAAGCCCTGAAGGTATTTATAATTACAAAGGTGATTATGAATACTATTTAACCAAAAAGGCTGAACGAGAACACAATGAAGCTGTTGTTGCGAATAAGGCTAAAAACTTATTTAAAACAGAGTTGGATTGGTTAAGAAAGCAGCCAAAGGCTAGGGGGACAAAAAGTAAAAGTAGGATTGATGCTGCTTATGAGTTAGAGAAAAAATCAAAAAATGTTAGGGTTAACTCTAACCTTGAGATTTCTTCAGTAATGACCAGAATGGGAAGTAAGATTATTGAAATTGAGGAACTGAATAAAGAATACGGAGATTTAAAAATATTAAAAGATTTTACTTATTTCTTTAAAAGAGGAGAGAAGGTTGGAATAATTGGAAAAAACGGTACTGGGAAATCAACTTTTTTAAATCTTATTACAGGTAAGGATACCGAATACAAAGGTTCTATTGAAGTGGGTAGCACAGTAAAGTTTGGTTATTACAATCAAAAAGGATTGACGTTTCGAGACGACATGAAAGTAATTGATGTTGTTAAGGATATTGCTGAAATTGTTCAAACAAAAGATGGTTCGAAAATTACGGCTAGTCAAATGTTAACGCATTTTCAATTTGAGCCTAAAAAACAACATACGCATGTTGAATTATTATCTGGAGGAGAAAAGAAAAGATTGTATTTGGTCACCGTATTGATGGAGAATCCAAACTTTTTAATTTTGGATGAGCCTACTAACGATCTTGATTTAGGCACATTAACAGCGTTAGAAAATTATTTATTAGATTTTAACGGATGTGTAATAATCGTATCACATGATAGATACTTCTTAGATCGTATATGTGAACACTTATTTGTTTTTGAAGGACAAGGTAAAGTAAGAGATTTCCCAGGGAATTATACCGAGTATAGAGAGTATGAGAGGTTAAATCCTGTTAATGAGATAGCTAATGTTAAAAAGGAACATAAGGCCACTAGTCAAGAAATAAAGACTAAAGTGAGTAGGTTAACTTATAAGGAGAAGATTGAGATGGAAAAGGCGGCTGAAGAATTAGAAAAATTAGAAACCGATAAATCTAAATTGGAATTCAAATTGTCATCTGGTGATTTATCAGGACAAGAGATAAATGATGTTTCGGTTGATTTGGGAAAATTGATGGAAAAGATCGATGAGGTGACGATGATTTGGATGGAACTTGCTGAGAAACAAGAGGTATAGTGAAAGTGTATTATGCCATATTACCTGATGGTTTTGATTCTATCGATCAAAAGGAGCTATTGAATGGTTTACCTGAAAATATTACCTCAAGGTTAAGCGATAACAATTCAATTAAAAGAATGCTGAGCTTAATTGGTTGGCACTTACTTAAAAATGTTACTTCATTTAACTTTTTGAAAACCATAGATTTTGAAGAAAAAGGAAAGCCTTTTTCTCAAAATTCAGATTTGTACTTCAATATTTCAAATACAAAAAACATTGTTGCATTGGCTATCGGTAGTGAAAGAGTAGGAGTGGATGTCGAAAAGTTGCGAGAACCTCGCGAAATTATCTATCAAAGAGTATTTACTGAGAGTGAAATCCAATCTATTGAAGACGCAAATGATAAAGTAAGTCAATTCACTCAATTATGGACAAGGAAAGAATCAGTTGTTAAACTTTTTGGCGGGGGAATTTCTATGGGATTAACAACATTTTCTGCCCTTGAAGATTGCATAAAAGCTTTTAATAGTAAAGTTATTATTCAAAAAGTACCAATACCAAATTACATTTGTCATTTAAGCACTTATCGGAACGTAAAGTTAGAGATTGAAGCCATTGATATACCTGATTTATTTAGTTCATAAAAGAGCCTCTCTCCTATATGAGAAAATGGACCTAGTGCTGCCTTTGTTTAATACTTATTTTGGTTACGATTTCAAACCATTTAGTTAAGTTTCAATATCTAAATAATGACTGTGTTGACGTAATTTTTTTACTTTACAGTTATTAAATAGAGCAGTACTATTTGTTTAATTAAATATGTGATAACATGACTAATTTTGTTGAAAAGCTAAATAATTGTCAACAACATGATTGAAAGTATTTATTACATTGTCGCTTGGTATTTTGGCAGCAGAGTTTAATTCGTGGTGATTTAGTTTAAATTGTTGTGATTGGATTATGTAGGGCATAAAAACATCAATATGTTTCATCACTTTTAATGGAATAGCACTTGTTTGATCTGAAGGAATAAATTGTGGTGGCGGAACCTTCAAAAGTTTAGATGCATGAATAAGTAAATCCTTGAAATTAGTATTTTCTTGATGTGTTATTTGGTATGTTTTACCAACAGAACTTTGCTCACCTCCAATTGCTAGCATTTTATCTACGAAATTATTTACTGGTATAATGTTTATAGAAAAGGAATTATCAACTGGTAAAGCACTTAAAATTTGTCTTGAAAGTAAAATAATGAACTTGTAAATAACACTACTAGAGGAAATTTCACCAGTTTCAGAGCTTCCTGATATTATTGAAGGTCTGTAAATTGTGTATTTAATATCCTTAAACAGTAATTCAGCTTCAAATTTAGTTTGTTCATAGGTATTGTTGAAATCTCTTTCATCACCTTCCATAACCCTATTAACATAGGCTGTACTAATATGATGAAAGCGCTCAAAATGTTCACCTGCTTTTTTCGCCAAAAGCATACATGTTTTGGTTCCTTCAACGTTAATAGAATGTGCTGTTTTATAGGGTAGGTTAAACTTTATGGTTGCAGCAGTATGGTAAATCGTATTTATTTTACTTGCTAACTCTTCAAAATCATGCTGATTTAAGTTAAACATTGGTTTCGTTAATTCTCCCTCTATCGGAACAATACGATCCAGTATTAAATCAGAATTTTCAACAAAAAGTTTCTTACACCTATCAACTGCAGATAAGTTTTTTTTGCTCCGAATTAGTAAGAAAATCCTATTATTTGGGTTCTCTATCAATTTGGATACTAAATATTTCCCTACAAAGCCGGTAGCTCCAGTTACAAAAATGTTTTTCATTCTATTTGGTTATGTTTTGAAAAAAAAATCATTTAACCTTTCTACACTTTTTTTTGCTCTAGTTATATTCGTGTGTTTTCGTGAAAGTTTAAATCCTTTTACTATCCCTTGGATTATGTTTTCTGTGGGATTTTCAGGATTTCTTTTAATGATGAATGGCTTCTTAATTTTTAAGTTTAATTTCTGACTTTCAAAAGTGGCAACATACTTTCTCATGCTCCCGTCTTCAATTATAAAAGGTGCTACAGGAGCTTTGACTTTTCTTTTGCCGTTACCCCAATTTTCTCCAGTTTTTATTCTATTTATTTGCATTTCAGAAACACTGAAAAGCGAACTTATTTTTCTCAAAGAATCTCCTTTCTTTATTAGCTTTTTTATTAATTTGATTTGGTTAGGTTTTAACTTACTATTGGGGTAAGTTTTATCAACAAGTGTCAAATTAGATACATGAAGGTTATGTCTATTACCATCTTTGTAGCTAATATCTTTTTTAGTGATTTTTGAATTAGTATCAAAAAGTTTAAAAGTTAAAGCAACCAATAGACCTGCACATAAATTTTGAAGTTTCCCTTTATCATCTACCAAACTTACCCTTCCATGAGATGAAATATTATCTTTTTTAAAATGTAATTTTATTTCCTTCAGGTAATTCTCGTTTTCTTTGGGCTTAATTTTTCTCTTTGGCGAACTTGTTTTGTAAACACGTCCTGATTCACTAATATGGTAGGAACTAAATCTAGGTATTAATTTAGCTTCCTCTTGGTTGATTATTATTTTTGACATTGTTATTAGAGTTTTGCTTTGCTAACCTAAACGTTTAGCATTCAAAAGCTATTCTGTAAAGATATAACGACTAAGTAATACAAGCAATAGGAAATGGTTGTATTATTAAAGTTCTGTTATTAGTTAAATCTATTATGTATTTCGTTAAACTATCAAATAGCATTAAATCTTGGTGAATTATAAAGTAAATCGAATACAAACTCCTTCCTATCTAATACGAATTTATTAACTCCATTTTTGTTATTGATATTAACGTTTTGAGTAAAAAGAATGCTTCTTCCAATATTTTAAATGTTGTTTCAAAAAGAAGCTTATTTATAGTATTCAATAATTTCCCAATACTGTTTGTAAATAATAGCTTTTATTCCCTAGTTTACCTTAATACAGTAAGTTCTTTTTGAATAACTTTTTTTCTCTTTGCGGTTTTACTTCTATTTCCCACAAGTATTATCCTATTTATTAATGAGATAATATTGGTCATGTTTGAATTCCCTCAAGGAAAAGTGTTTTTTTGCTGCCAATAATAATTTTGATTGTTCTCACTCTTTTCATTAAAAAAAACCGGATTAAAAAGTATTACTTGTGAAAAGTTTTTCCTGTTAATCAACGTTTAAGGAGTATTTGGAATGCATTAACAAATTATTAGAAACACTAAAGCCCCGATTTCTCGAGGCTTTATAATCATTTTGTTATATCAGATTGTTTAGGAGTCTTTTCTAACAGGTGTAAAGATAAACTAGTTGAGGTCTTTATTATTTTAGTAGTTGCTAAAACGATTTATTTAACTGTTAAAATGTGCGAAAATAAAACTGAAGCGTAAATAATCATGACAAAAAGACCCTATATTTATGTTAAATCAAAGTTGTTGAAGATCAAATGGTTAAAAATATAGTTGTAGTTGGTTCAGGTGCATTAGCAACATTGTATGCAATAAGGTTTTCTGATTACTTTAATGTCACAATGTTGGGAAGTTGGCAAGAAGGTATAAATGCGCTTAACGAGAAAGCTGTTTTAGTTGAAAGTGATAATGAGGTTATCGTTGAAAACATATTTGCAACCACTAATTGGTTTGATTCTAAAAAACCCGATTTGGTGGTTTGGTTAACAAAAGGCTATAAAAACACAAATGCTCTTAAAGAGTATTTAAAGTTGAACTGGCAAAGTCCAATTTTGATTCTTCAAAACGGATCAGGGCAAAAAGAACTTTTTAAGTCGGTTTTAAACGCAGAGCAAAAAATTTATTTAGGAACAACTACACAAGGAGCTAAATTGAAAGGTCCTGGAAATGTTGAAAATACAGGGGAGGGAAACCTAATTTTGGAGTCTAATGAATTTTTACAATCGTTTTTTGAGAATACACTTCCTACAATTCAATTTGAAGAGAAAATAGGAAAGAGTATTTTAAAGAAATTAGCAATTAATGCTGCTATAAATCCAACGGCCGCAATTTTTAAAGTCAAAAATGGAGAGGTTGTTAATGGTGAAGCTGGAATGTATTTAAAAAAAATAGCGAGAGAGGTCTTTCCTTATTTTTTAACACGAGGTTTGTTTAGTGAATTTTCGGAATACGAAGATTTATTAAATAAAATAGCGAAAGCTACAAGTGAAAACAAAAATAGTATGTGGGCAGATTTGGATTCGGGGAGAGGCACTGAAATTGATTCAATTTTAGGTGTTATTAATAAAGAATTGAAAAGTGATTTCCTATCAGGGATAATTAGGCAATTAACCCTCTAGTTTACTGAATAAATAGGTAATGTATTTCAGGTGAATTTTTCAACTACAATTAACAAAGCTTTTTTTACACTTTGCAAAAGTGTTTTCATTTTTCACTCCATTTAAATGAAATAGTTGCATATTTTTGGAATAGTAATTGAAGGGAATCTTTAAAAATTATAAAATGAAAAAAATATTAATAGGAGTAGTAATTTTCGCCTCAACTGGTGTGAATGCTCAATTGAACTTAAATAAACTTAAAAATTCTGTTAAAACTCAAGTTGAAACACCAACAGCATCGAAATTAACGAACGATGAAGTGATAAGTGGATTAAAAGAAGCCTTAAGTGTTGGAGTAGATAACGCAGGTAAGTCAGCTAGTATGATGGATGGGTTTAATAAAAACAGTCTAATTCGAATTCCTTTTCCAGCAGAGGCTGATAAAATGCAAAAAAGTTTGCGTAAAGTAGGAATGGGAAAGCAGGTAGACGAATTTGAGCTTGTTTTAAACAGAGCTGCTGAAGAGGCCGCAAAGGAGGCTGCTCCATTGTTTTTATTGGCAATTAAATCAATGACTGTAAAAGATGGTTTGTCAATTCTCAAAGGTGAAGACAATGCGGCTACAAGTTATTTAGAGGCAAGTACAATAGATTCTTTATACGCTACATTTAGACCGATTGTTGAGAAAGCGTTACAAACCGTTAACATTACAAAGTATTGGTCTCCATTAGCGTCTGGATATAATAAAATTCCATTAACTACAAAGGTTAATCTTGATTTGGAAGATTATACAACAGAAAAGGCTATGGAAGGTCTTTTCAAACTTTTAGAATTGGAAGAGAAAAAAATTAGAGAGGAGCCTTCGGCAAGAGTTTCTGATCTTTTGAAAAAGGTTTTTGGAGCATAATACAGTCCTACTTAAAAAGGTAGTTATTTCCTCGGATATTTTAGGAGATATAAGGGTTTACAAAGTTCAAAGTATTGGGGAGTTTTATTGTTAATGTCAGTTGTGTGCTCAAAATCAAAGTACTAAAGCAAACTAAAAATTTTATTGTTTTTTTTAATAAAAACAAAGGTGCTAAAATAAAAACAGTGTTAAAAAAAATATTTCTGTTGAGTTATCCGAATAGCATTTTAAAATACAATTAAGTAACTACATAATTGCATTTACTGTTATAAGTTTTATTAAAATATGAAGTGATTGAGATATGAAAAAGCTAAGGAATATATTTCGTTTTACAACATAAAAAGAGGGTGTTGAGAAATAGGTAAAGTACTACCCAATGAAATATACTATTAAAACTCAATTGCATATTAAATAATAAAAAGGAGCTTAGAATATGTTCTATAGTTAAGAGCTCTAAATATTATTTTTTAAGAATAAGATTTAAAAGTTTGTCAACTTGTCTGTTAAAGTCTTCTGATATTTTAAAAAGATAAACAACGAAAGTGAAAACCAATGTGATTAATACACTTCGAACTGGTAAATCGATGGTCCAAATTAGCGAAGGAATTAGTTTCTGAATGAAGAATACAACAATTCCAATAACAATCATTAAAATAGTTTTCCTTGTAAAAGGTTGCATTTTAAACTTAACAAGAACAAAGATTAACTTTAGTGAATTATGAATTGTAATAGAAATTAAACTCGCTATCCCAGCTCCAATAATTCCATATTGAGGAATAAGGAGATAGTTGGTGAAGATTATTAAAATAGTAAAAGCGACTATAAAGTATGCTTGCCATTTAAATAACTTAGAAACAGCAATGATAGAGCTATTAAGTCCCATTATCATATTTATTAATGCTCCCAAACCTAAAAAGAAAACAACGTCTTTTCCGATGCTGAAATTTTTAGGAATTAAGTTGAAGATATTGTCAATATTGGCCCAAATTCCTATAAATATTAAAGAGCCAAATAAAAGCTGATTGATACTACTTTTGGCATATAGTTCTCTGATTTTATTCATGTCATTGGCTTTCCATGCATCTGCTAAGAATGTTGTTGCAATACTAATTAAGGGTCTGGATGGAGCGATAATAACAGTACTAAATAACGCAACGGTTGCGTAAACTCCAGCCTGACTCTCACCTAAATTTTCGTTAACCATAATTGTGTCAATTGCAGTCACTATTGTAGCTCCTGCGTTATTTAAAATTCCAAATAGACTTACAGCAATCAATTCTTTTTTAAACTGACTTTTTAACTTGTGCTTGTAAGGTGTTAATTGTAACTCCTTATTCTGGTTAAGAATCCACAATAAACCAATTATAGGAACAAGAGTTGCTAAATAATAAATTGGAATAAAAAACTGAAAAGAAATTAGATTAAAGATGATTAACAGAATTCCGATAAGGATAAATATTCTCTGGACAAGTTCTTTCAAAAAAGTTCCCGCTACAGCATTGTATAATCCTCTATTGTAAGTGTTAAGAATATTAAATAAAGTTACACTTAGTGTGAATGGTAAAATATAATAGAGGTATTGTGAAAATATAGGGGATTTTTTCTGGTTTTGTTCGATAAGGAAATCCTGAAAGAAGACAAAGATTAAACAGCAGATCAAGAACCCAAATAAACTAACAAGGAGATTTAGCTTTAAATAACCATTGTTGCCATTATTCTTGTCCCTAAAAAAGGGAAATAACTTTGCACCAACACTTGTGAAACCTAAGTTGGCTATAATAGACAGAAGTGCTGCATATTTTAAAATTAAGTTTATAGCTCCAATTTCACCAACCGATAAAAAGCGCGGGAATAATAGTCCTGTAGTTAAAAAACCAAGCGCAATTCCCATATAAATGAAAACACTTCCGCGTAAAGTTTGTTTGGCTATAATCCCCATTATAATAAAGGTAAAAAGATCAAATTTGAAATGTTGGTTTCCATTAAGGAAATTTTAACTAATATACGGTGATAACTAACGATCTTGGTGATGCAAAATTGCGGAACTCACATAAGTAAATTCCTTGCCAAATTCCAAGGTTAAATTTGTGATTTGTAATTGGGATTGTCACGCTTGTTCCAATTATCGAAGTTTTTAAATGGGCTGGCATATCATCAATTCCTTCGTAGGTATGAATGTAATGAGGTTCGTTTTCAGGTATTAATAAGTTAAAACTCGATTCAAAATCGGTTAAAACAGAAGGGTCAGCAGCTTCATTAATTGTTATTGCTGCAGAGGTATGTTTTATAAAAATGGAGCATATCCCGATTTTGGGTAAAGTATCAATTTGGCATAATATTTCTTCGGTTACTATATGGAATCCTCTTTTAAATACAGGAAGCGTGATTTCAAATTGCTTCATTTACTTCCAGTTATTATGAGGTAGGGGGGCTGTTACATTAACAACCTCCTTGCTAACTGGATGAATAAATTCGATGTTTCGAGCGTGTAAACAAATGGATTTATCAGGGTTGGGTTTATTTGCTCCATATTTTAAATCACCCAAAATGGAGCAACCCATACTTGAAAGTTGCACCCTAATTTGATGTGGTCTTCCTGTTAAGGGTTTTACTTCAATTAAGTTTTTGAGTTTGTTATTTTTGAGATGTGTATAAATCAATTCAGATTTTTTCCCATTCGGAATTTCTCTCAAATGTGCCTTTGTTTTATTCTTTTGAGTATCCTTAACTAAATAATGAGAAAGCTTTTGATGTTTAACTTTAGGGGCTTTACTACACAATGCCCAGTACGTTTTTTGCATCTTTTTATCTTGAAACATTTTGTTAAGCCTAATTAAGGCTTTGCTTGTTTTAGCAAAAACTATAACGCCCGTAACTGGACGATCTAACCTATGAACCGTTCCAATAAAAACATTTCCTGGTTTATTGTATTTGTGTTTTATGTATTCTTTCACTTTTTCTGAAAGAGGTGTATCTCCAGTTTTATCACCTTGTGTAATTTCACCGGATTTTTTATTTACGATAATAATATGATTGTCTTCAAAAAGAACCTCAAGCATTAATATTGCTCTTTATCATTAGGGAAGTCACCAATTTGAACATCCAAACAGTATTGGTTAACCGCATTTTTCATTTCGTCATAAAGGTTTAAATATCTTCTTAAAAAGCGAGGACTAAATTCATGCGTCATTCCAAACATGTCATGAGATACTAAAACTTGACCATCACAACTGTTTCCGGCTCCAATACCAATTACAGGAATTCTTAATTTCCTTGAAATTTTCTCTGCCAAATGTGCAGGAACTTTTTCTAAAACAATACCAAAAACACCTGCTTCTTGAAGTTCAATAGCGTCATTCATTAATTGCTTTGCTTCTTCTTCCTCTTGAGCACGTACAGAGTAAGTACCAAATTTATAAATACTTTGGGGGGTTAAACCCAAGTGTCCCATAACTGGGATTCCAGCAGTTAAAATGCGTTTCACAGATTCCAATACTTCATTTCCTCCTTCAAGTTTAACAGCATGCGCACCAGATTCTTTCATTATTTTAATCGCTGAGGAGAGTGCTTCTTTAGAGTTTCCTTGGTAAGACCCGAAAGGTAAGTCAGTTAAAACCATAGCTCTTTCAGCACCTCTAACAACAGAGGCCGAATGATAAATCATTTGATCCAATGTAATGGGAAGTGTCGTTTCATGGCCTGCCATAACATTACTGGCCGAATCTCCAACAAGAATAACATCAGCTCCACCAGCATCAATTATTTTTGCCATTGTATAATCGTATGCTGTTAGCATACTAATTTTGTGGTTAGACTTCTTCATCTCATGAAGTGTCTTAGTGGTAATTCTTTTCTTATCGTTAAAATGAACCGGCATGGTTGGTTAATCTTTAAATTCAGCTTTAACAGCTTTTTTTACTTTAATTACTTGTGATTTAAGGGGAGTTAAAGAAGATTTTTTTTCATCTAACAATCCGTCTTCTTTATCATTATTTTCAAACCCAATTTCTTCATCAATATCTATAGTATGTTCATAGGTTGAATCTGCTTTTAATAATTCAGCACCATTTGTAACCTCTTGTGTATTGTCTATATTTTCATCTATTAATGATGGCGATGCTGGCAATACTGGTTGCGCTTTTGGTATAGATGAATTTTTCTCTAAGGCTTCTTTATTATTTTCAAATCCAATTTCCTCATCAATATGCACCCCATTTTCATAGGTTGAATCTGTTTTTAATAATTTTGTGCTATTAATAGTCTCTTTCGTATTGTCTATCTTTTCGTTTATTGAGGAGGGGAATGCTGGCAGTACTGGTTGTGCTAAAGTTTTAGACGGTTCTTTAACTAAGGCTTCATTATCAGACTCAACTCTAATTTTCTCATCAATATTTACTGCATTTTCATAGACTGAATCTGCTTTTAATATTTCAACACTAGTATTAATGTTTTGTATACTGTCTAAAGTTTTATTAATTGGTAAAGGGAATATTGGAGATTTTGGTTGTGTTGATGGTTTCGATGGTTCTTTCATTGACGTTTTTTTAATATTGTAAAATTTAACTTCTGCATCAATATTTCCCCCAATTTCATAGGTTGAATCTGTTTTTAATAATTTAGTGCCATTTATAATATCTTTTGTATTTTCTATGTTTTCATCCATTGATGAAGAAATCGTTGGAGATTTTGGTGGTTCTGATGGTTTAGATGGCTCTTTCACTAAAGATTTTTCTTCATGGCTTTTAATTTCAAGTATTTGATCTTTAACTTCCTCTAAATGAGATTCTAAAAATTTCATTTTTGACTTCATCTGCTCAAGGGCAAAACTAACTGAGTCCTTTTCTTTTTGAGTGGAAGTTAATTCAAGGTTGAGACTTTCATTGTTAAATTTTAATGAATCTCGTTCAGAAGACAATGAACTGATTTTTTCAATGGCTGCATTAGGAATTATTGCAGAATCTTTAATTCCCGATGAAGGTAGGCTGTCTTTATATTCTTTTAAAATTTTATTTAACTGACTTTTTTCTTCATTAACTGAACTTATTTGTTCTTCCAAAATTTTTATTGCGGAAATCATTCCTTTATTATTCCCTCCAAACCTTGCTTGGATTTCAAGTGTTTTAAGGCTATCGTTCTCTTCTTTAAGTAAGAGATTTTCTCTTTGTAAGTTCTCTAAGTTCACTTCAACAGGAGCTCCAGGAATTGATAATTCGTATAAATTAAAGTAATACATCCTAGCCGAAGCATTTTGTCCCAAATAAACTCCTGATTTCCCTGATTGATATGAGTTGTTTATAAATGAATACAGGTATAGATTATTGATGTAAATGTCGAATTTACCTCTGAAGCCCTTTATTTCAATAGTATTACTCCGAGTTGCAGGAGCTATTACTTTTGTTTTAATCCAGCCGTTTTCACCTTCTTTTGTGATAAAAGCACCATTAGATAAATCTTTAATTCTAAAACTTTTTTTTCTGTTTATTTCAAACAAGAACCCGCCTTTTCCTCCAGGCTGAACTAAGAACATAACACCAACACTACTTTCGCTACTCCTTACTGGTCCTAATTGTATTTTTGTTTTGATGGCTAGGTTTTTTGAAATAGCTTTAAAGTCAGCAACAATAGCTCTTGGGGATGTTATTTTTCTTTCCATGTAATAATAACCATCACCATAGGTAGCCCAAAACTTAGGATTACTACTTGAGGTAATAGGAAAGCTTGAGTTTACATCTGTAAAACCTTCTGAAAAAATTTTTTCAAGTTGTTCGTTTACAACATAAGGCTGAGCGTAGGCTGGGAATGTTAATATTAAAAACGAGAATATGGTATTGAATATTGATTTACTCATGCTTATTATTTAATACGAAAATACTAACAAATACTATAAGTTGAGTAAAAAAAATACATTTAGGTTGAAGTGAATAGTGGGTTTTTATTTAAAGATGTGAGGTGTACTAATCGAATCAATCGGCTTATTAAGAAAATATATTGATTTTTTGTGTTGAACATAGATAACATAAACCCTTAAATTTTCAGAATATAAAGCGTGTTTATCAGTTTTTTTTGTCAGAATTTGTAAATATCCTCAACCATTAATAGTTCTCTATTTTTACATTAAAAAAAGAGAATAGAGATTTATTTTTTCAATATTTATGATAATTGCTTCTTTTGAATTGATGAGTTTTTTAGTGAAATTAACTTGGACGTACTAAATTTTTGAGAAAAAGAAGTTCAATTTTAGATGTTGTTTAACTTCCTTTTTGTAGTTTAATTTTCAGACGAGGTAATTGATGAATAATCATTAGGAGATTTTATTTTTAAATTAGGTAACCTTAAATTAATTTGATCAATCATATATTTTGCGGCAAAACCAGAAAGCCGTCTTGCTTGATTTGGTTGATGGTGTAAAAAGAAAAATTCATTAACACCTTGGTTAACCCATATTTCTATTTGATCAATCCAAGCGTTAATTCTGTTATAATCAGTCTCAATTAGGCCATTTCCTACAAATCGAATAAAAGCAGAATTAGAGGTGACAGTTTTGTGAATTATTGATCTTTCTCCCGCAGTATCTGTTATTACATTTGAAATATTAAACTCGTGAAGTAAATCGCAAAACGCTTCCGATTGATTGAAATTGGAGTTTCTTACTTCGATAGCGAATTTTTGGGAAACCGGTAATTGTTCTAAAAAACCTCTTAACTCATATAGCCTTTCTTTATTGAAATTGTTTTGTAAGAGGATAAAGGTTGTTCCTAATTTACCATCCATACTATCCATTGCTAAAATAAATTGCTCTAATCTTTCTAAAACATCTAGTGCTAGAAGGTTTTTACGCTGAGTAATGATTTGAGGCATTTTAAAACAAAACTTAAATCCTTCGGGTACATTGCTTTTCCAGGTATTTAAAGTTGATGTTCGAGGTGTTCCGTATCTCGTAGCATTAACTTCTACGGTATTGAATTGTTTGCTGTATTCTTTTAAAAAGTTTTTTTGAGGTGTTTTTTCAGGGTAAAAATTGCCTTTAAAATCTTTATCCGACCAAACTGAACTTCCAATATAAATTGAAGGCTGACTAGCCTTTTCACCTTTTAAATATTTTCGGGAAAATAATGGGGCTTCAGGTAGTTGGAAATCAATTCCACTAACATCTTCTAAATATCCATATTTCATATTAAAAATCCTCGTATTTAGTTAATATGGGATCAAAAACGTAATGCTGTAAAATGCAAAAATCTTTGTTAAAGCAAGCTCCATAAAACCGATCGGGATCAAATTTTAAAGGAAGCCCTAGTGCATTAGTAGACCCTTTAGGCATTTCTTTCTTGTAACCAATAACTTTTATCGTTTTCCCTAAAAGATTTTCTACTGATAATTTAAACCAAGGTTGTTTTTTCTTCAACTTTAAAATCGCTTCGGGGCTCTCAACAAGTCTTTCGGCAGCAACAGATTTAAAATTTAACAAATACTTTTTTATGGTTACTTGATTTGTTTTTTTTGACTTTCCGTTTTGTTTAATCTTATAACTTCCATTTGTTAAAGTAATTGTGAAATTATCTTTGGGTGAATTGGGGTACTCTAGCTTAATCGATTGAATCGCATTTTTAGGAAAAAAAAATACTTTTAAATCTCTCCACGTATTTAAGGTTGGTTCGAATCGTGGTGTTAAATAACCTTGAAAACCGAGTAGGTGCGTGATAAATGGTGTGGAGGCATTTTTATAGTTTTCTGGATTGATAAGTAGGGCGTAAGTTCCTGTTGAATTCCTGTCGGCACTTCCAATAAAGTAGGCTTTTACTAGTTGTTCATTTTCATAAAATTCAGCTTTAATATGGTTTGTAGTAAGGTTTTTGAAAACTTGCTGAGTTTGAGCTTTTGGAACCCTTTGTTGTACTTGTATGCCTTTCGCTGTTTTTAGCAATAAATCAACTCTTGATGGTCTAGCTACGTATTTGTTGTCTATAAGCCAATGATTATTAACTTTCTCAAGCGTAATTCTTTTTCCTTCAGCGTTTACCAAAAAAATTTTAGTGATTTTACTAGTGTTTTTAATCGCAAATTCTCTTTCCTCTTTTTGAGATAAGTTATTGGTGTTTGAATTGAAAAAATATATCAAACCAATAATTAGAGAAGTTAGTAATGTTACTAAAATAATGAGTTGCTTTCTCATTGTTATTTATTTTGAAAACCTCATTTTTCTAAAAAATATGAAAGCAAAGCTAAACAGTAAAATAAGGGCAATTGGAAGACCAACATTGAGTAATTGCATAAACGACTTTTCACCTTTCACCAATTTAGGATCTAATAATCTCATTTTAATCTTCTTAGATCTTACTTCAATTAATTCTTCATCGTCCAATAAGAAATTGGCGCAATTCACTAAGAATTTTTTATTGTCATAATGCACTTTAGTGAACTGATCTGTTCCGAGAGGAATAATTTCATTTTTACTCGAAAACCAGTTTTTACAAATATCTCCATCGCTTATTACAATCATGTTTGTAAATTCACTTTTAGTTTTAAAACTAATTGAAGGATGATTGGCGAAACTAGGTGCAATTCTGTTTTTGAAGTAAGAATTAAAATTACCTTTTAAAAGCATTGCTATGGGTCTCTTTCCGGCTGTAAAAGTATGAGGTTTGATTTCTCTATTTGCTGTTTCGTTAAATGTAACTCTTGAAGGAAGTTTCTTATATTTATTGTTCCCTGATGTCTCCAACAAGGTAAAATGTGAAACACCTTTTACGGGAACAGAATCTAAACTACTAGCAAACTCTAATTTAATAGGATTTAAATTTTTGGTGATTAGGTGCTTGTTATTAGGTGTTAAAACTGGATTATATATCCATTTGTATAATTTAAAACCTCTACCGTCACCATTTGCAGTAGTTTGTATTGGGATTTTAGAACATTGTAAATCCTCAACAATATTTTTATCAACTCTTACTCCATATTTAAAGAGCATTGCATCAAGTCCAGTTTCTAAAGGATATGGAAAAAGCAAGCCTTGCGTTTGCATACTGTCTAACTCAGCTCCTCCAGCTCCTTCTAGCATCCAAAGGACTTTACCGCCTTTCATTATAAATTGATCTAAAATAAATTGTTCCTTCTGTGAGAACTTGTTCATTGGTTTAGCGATAACTAACAAATCAACTCCATCAAGTGCATTTATTTTAGAGTTTCCTTCTTTATCAGTTAAGTATGCGGGGCCTGTCTGATAATATTCATAAAGTGCTTTTGAAAAATCTTCAACATCATATCTTCCTAGTTCTCCATGGCCTTGAAGAAACGCTACGTTTTTCATCGTGTCTTGCCTCAGTTTCCTTATACCGTTGGTGATTTCAAATTCTAATTCTTCAATTTCTTTTTCGTAACTAGTTGGGTTGTTTCCTTTTTTTTGTCGAGTAAAAGGCACTGTTATAGAACGACCGTTGTGAAAAGCAATAGCACCTAATGGAATGTAAATTCGTTCGACTTGTCCGTTTAAATTAGGAACAGCGATGATTTTAAGTTGTAACCCTTTTTTCTGTAAACGCAGTAATTCTTTTTCACGTGCTTTTGGGTCTTCTATGTCTTTATAAACATCTATAAATTCATATTCAATGTCACCATCAGAAAGGTCTGAAAACTCCTCAATAGTCTCAATGATTGACCTTTTAACACGGGTCAAATTGGCTGGTAAATGCTCACTATCTAAGTAAATTTTAAATTCAACAACATCATCTAAGTTTGATATCAATTCTATTGTAGAATCGTTTAATGTGAATCGATCATCTTCAGTTAAATCAATTTTAAAAAATGAAAAATAACTGAAGATAAGTATCAGGCTTAAAATGATTGCTCCTGATAAAAAGTTAGTGATATCTTTTAACTTGTGTTTAATCATTATTTTACCATTTTCGACTAACTAATGCCAACTTTGTTAATAATGTGAAAATGCTCAATAGACAGAAATAGTAGACAATATCTCTTGAATCAATCAAACCTCTACTAATACTATAATAATGCTCTTCTATTCCAAACTGTTGTATGATATAGCTAAAGGAAGAATCTGGTGTTGAATCTCCAATTAATGAAAAACCGAAGTAGAAGAACAAACAAAGAAGTATGCTGTTTAAAAGAGCAATAATTTGATTGCTAGTAGCCACTGATGAAAACAAACCAATTGATATAAAACTTGCTCCTAAAAGGATTAATCCTAAGTAAGAACCCCAAGTTGCACCTTGATCGATACTTCCATTAGATAAATACTGAATGGAGAAGTAATAAATTAAGGTTGGAACAAGTGTAAGAAGTAATAATGTGAAATAAGCTAGGAATTTACCGAGAATAATTTGCAGTTCGGTTAAAGGTCTTGTAAGTAATAATTCGATAGTACCATTCGATTTTTCTTCAGCGAATCCTCTCATAGTCATTGCCGGGATTAAAACTAGATACATCCAAGGTGCTAATGAAAATAAGGGCTCGAGTGAGGCGAACCCAGAGTTTAAAACATGTAAATAATCATTGATTGGAACCACCCATAAAAACAAAGAGTTGGTTACTAGAAATAAAACCAAAACAATTGGTCCTATCAATGAGCTGAAAAAATATCGTATTTCTTTTTTTACAATTGCGAGCATTCTAATGCTAAATTATCTTAATCTAATGGTTATTTAAAGAAGGAATGAAAATGTTTATTAACTACTATTGTTTATAACCTCCTGTATAATTTTGATGCAAAACTCCGTTAAAGTAACTAATTTCGTGGTAAATTTTTTAAAATGAACCATAAGATTGCACCTTCAGTACTAGCCGCAGATTTTGCGAACATTCAGAGAGACGTTGAAATGATTAATAATAGTGAAGCTGATTGGTTTCACATTGATATTATGGATGGTGTTTTTGTTCCTAATATTTCCTTTGGATTTCCAGTGATGGAAGCGATTAAGAAACATGCTAAAAAACCTTTAGATGTTCATTTAATGATTGTAGATCCAGATAGATATATTTCTACGTTTAAAAAGGCAGGTGCTGATGTATTAACTGTGCATTATGAAGCTTGTGATCACTTACACAGAACAATACAGGCTATAAAGGCTGAAGGTATGAAAGCTGGAGTTGCTTTAAATCCACATACGCCTATTCACCTTTTAAAAGATGTAATAGCTGATCTTGATTTGGTTTGTATCATGAGTGTTAACCCAGGTTTTGGAGGACAAAGCTTCATTAGAAATACTTTTAATAAAGTGCAGGAACTAAAAGCGCTTATTGTTGAGTCTGAATCTAATGCTTTAATCGAAATTGACGGTGGTGTTGGTACTGATAATGCTAAGTTATTAGTTGAATGTGGTGCAGATGTATTGGTTGCGGGAAGTAGCGTTTTTAAAGCTGAAAATCCATCAGAAGCTGTTGCTCAATTAAAAAGATTGGAGACGATTGTAAAAAGTATTTAATTTTTTATTTTATTTCAAAATAAAAAAAGGTGCTTTAAAAAGTACCTTTTTTTTTGCGTTAAAGTTTTCTGTATCTTTTTGTAAAAAGAAAAAATGCTTAATATTAACCTAAAAATGTGACTGTGAGTGGTATATATTATTTACTTTACTTGTTGGTATTACAAAATGGTTGGGTTCATGCATTTTAAACCTTTAAAAGGTTCTAAGATCAGGTAAAGGTTGACGATCTAGTGTGCAAAGAATTAAAATAAGTTTAATACCGTCAAGCTCACCTAAAATAAGAGTATTTGCAGCTCCAAACAAGGTAAGGAATTGATTAAAATATTAAACCTACAAGTGCTGTGAAGTAGGTTAATGAAAAGGCCCAAATGAAAGAGGCTGCTATTAAAGATGGTATTGCTTTTTTATTTTTTGAAAAATATTTTGCAACTAAAACTGATCCAATCGGAACAGATAAAATTCCAATACTCATGCTAACACCAAAAACATTAAACTTATTTTTAAAAGATATTATTTTTCGATTTTTTGTAAAAGGTATTTTTTTTAATTTTTTAGAAAATTTATTTTCAATTATTTTAATGATTTTTTTTCCTAAAAAGAAAAATAAGATTGATCCAAATGATGCTCCTAAACTGGAAGATATTGCAATTATGAATAGAGATACTTCACCCTCTATAACAGCAATAGATGGTGTTATTAAGAGCTTAAGAGCACTAAGGCAAAAGATTCCTAAAATAAGCCAGAGTTGATTCATCAAACCTTTTTCATAAAGATATTACTTAAATAAGAGCTACAATCTTTTTTATGTATTTTTAAGATTAATTTTAAAAGATGAATTAATATATTTGTATCACACAATTTAACAAAAATGGAACAAGGATTTAACTTTAATATTTATAATGTAACCGAGGTGGATCGAGTTACTTTTATCAAGAGAACTTACGCTCACGTAGCGTTAGCTGTTTTAGCATTTGTTGGTTTTGAGGCTTTGTTGCTCAATTCTGAAATTGGTCTTGAGCTTGGAATTTCAATGGCGAATAATTGGATAATTGTTATCTTGTTATTCATGGGAGGAACTTGGATTGCTAATAAATGGGCGCAGGAACCTGGTAATATCCAAAAGCAATATATTGGTCTATTTCTGTATGCTTTTCTTGAAGCTTTGATTTTTTTACCATTGTTTATGATTGTTTTATACAGTGAGCAGTTTCAAGGAGAAGCAACTCAAATAATTGGTCAAGCAGGAGTTGTGAGCGCTGGACTTTTTACCGCTTTGTCAGGTATTGCAATTTTTTCAGGAAAAGATTTTTCTTTCTTGAGAAGTATTTTAATGGTAGGATTTGGTGTCGCTTTTGCGATGATCATTGCAGGCTCTCTATTTGGCTTTGATTTAGGATTGTGGTTTAGTGCTGCGATGGTATTGCTGGCTGGTGGCTCAATTTTATTTCAAACATCGAGACTGGTACATGATTATCATAGCACTCAACACGTTGCTGCTGCATTAGGCTTGTTTGCTTCGTTTATGTTGTTGTTCTACTATGTTCTTCAAATTTTCATGAGTAGAGATTAAAAATAAAAAATATTTTAAAAAAGGCTAATCCAATTGTGGGTTGGCCTTTTTTATGTTTTGACTTACTCTTTAAATAAGAGTGAGTTTGTTTTTAATGGTTTTTATTTTTAACCGAATAAGTATGTATTTAACCTATTCAGTATAGGTGTTCGAATTCGATCAGACTGTCAAATGCATCTTAATAAATGGTAGTTTTCTAAAATGATTTTTAATTATTGTGAAACATTTTTTTTTAAAATGCTAAGTTTTAACCTTTTGAAGGCATATCATACTTAAGAGTTTTAAATTCGACTTTTATTGTGTTTAAAAAATAATTATATTGTGCGTAGAATTAATCTTTTAAGCCTACGATTTTTTATCGTATTTACATTTCAATCAGATTTTGAACCATTAATTTACGATTCAGAATAAAACTATTTAGTATTACTATGTTTAAATTGAAATTTCCTTTTGTCCAACTCTTAGTCATTTTTTTATTTTGTGTTTCAACTTTTGAACTCATTTCTCAAAACCCTACTATTCACATTGCTGATTGGAAGAATGATGCTGATGGTGCGTATACTATGATTCATGATGATTATGGAGATCCCGGAGTTGATGGGATTTGGCAATATGCTGATACAATTTGTAGTAATCGAGGAATAAAGTTTACGTTTGGTGCAATTGCAAGTAGTTGTGAAATTGAACGAAACATAAATGGGTATTTATCTCCATATAGTTACGCTAAGAATGTAATGATGGCTCAACACAATCATGAAATAATAAGTCATTCACATACCCACAATTGCGCAGTAGGTAATGCTTTGTGGCCAGGTGGTGGAGCTTGTGATGACGGTCCAACATTTTGGGGTGAAAGCTCAAGTTATCCAGACTTTAATACACAATTAGTAACGGCACATAATTCAATTACGAACAACACAGGCTTTGAACCAGTTTATTATATCTTTCCTTATGATCGTTTTACTACGCTAGCAAATAATAAATTGAAAGATTTAGGTTACATAGGATCAAGAACAGGTTGGTCTAGTCCTTATTCTCCAGACGCAAATTTTCACAGAGAAGGTTATGAGAACTCTGATGAGTCCTCTTTTTTTCCTGATGCTGACGGTTTTTTTAGAACGGCGGTTCAAGTTTTTGATGCCGATGATCAAGCTATGGATGTTGCTAATCAAGTAGCCGTTTTAAATAATGAAGTTGATAATGCTATTGCTACAGGTATGTGGGCGAATAGAGAGTTACATAATGTTGGTCTTACAGGTTGGGGATCTGTTAAAGAAGAATCTTACAGAGCTCACGTTACCTATCTACAGGACAAGGTTGAAGAGGGAACGCTGTGGGTTGGTACTGTATCAGAGATTTTAACTTACCAAATCCAAAAATTAAAGTATTCTCCAAATTTAAATTACGTAGCAGAAGATGATAAAATATATGTGTCATGGAATACTATTGGTGGAGAATATAATGTAAACGTTGAATCTTATTTAAGTGGACTTTCTGTTAAAACTTCGGTTACTGTAGTTGTTGATTTAGATGGATTAACTGGAGGTTGGTCTGTTAAACAAGATGGTTCACCAGTAAGCGATTTTACGCAAGCAAATGGTAAATTGTACATCAATGTTTACCCTCATGATGGGGAATTAGAGATTTATAAAACAGGCTCAGTAGGAAATCAAAGTCCTTATGTTGATAACGCAGCTTCAAATTATGGAAGTTTACTAGTGGATTTTGATGAATTTACAGTTGATTTGAATGCTGTTTTTGAAGATGAAGAAACAGTAGATAATAATTTAGTTTACACTGTTTCTGGTTATACTGGAGTTACGATTAGTGTTTTAAATGGAATAGCAACGATATCTCCCGTTGCTAGTTGGACAGGTTCCACAACAATTACTTTAAAAGCTGAAGATGAGGGTGGGCTTTTTGCAACAGATAATATTTCACTTGTTGTTCAAGACTTATTTACCGGACAAACTCCATTTGGAGGGAGTGAAATTAGTATACCAGGAAGAGTTGAAGCTGAAGATTTTGACGAAGGTGGAGATGGTGTTGCTTTTAATGAAGAGATTTCTGAGTGGGAGCCCTCTGCTAATGATAACCCATACAGAGCAAATAGTGCAGTTGATATTGGGTTAATAGCAAGTTCAACAGATTATGGTGTTGGGTTTACAGTTAGCGGAGAATGGTTAGAGTACACTATAGATGTTCAGGCAGATGGTTGGTATAATGTAGCGTTTAACGTTGCCCAATATGCCTTAGAAAGCAATGCTTTAGGTAAGGTGAAATTATCAATTGATGATGCGGATTGGATGCCAGCTAAGGAAATGATGTATACTAGTGGTTGGGGGGATTATCAAACTGTAGATTATTCTTATGCATTATATTTAAAGAAAGGAATTCATTTATTAAAACTAGACTTTGTTGTTGGAAATGTAAATGTTAACTACATTGATATTTTGGATAGCCCTACGAATAGTCGAGAAATTATAAACGATCAATCTTTTAATATTTTCCCTAATCCTACGACCTCTAATTTAACGATAGATGCTGACTTTGAATTAGCGTTTATTTTTAATCAAACAGGTAAATTAGTGAAGACGGTTTCAAAGAAAAACAACGATGTGAGAAGCCTTTCTGAAGGTATTTATTTTATCAGACTTGATAATTCCGCATCAATGGTAAAGTTTGTAAAAACAAAATAATAAAGGAACAAAGCAAAAAAAAAGCAACTCAAATTGAGGGGCTTTTTTTTATGCTTTGTTTTTTCTCGAATAATAAGAATCTAGTATCGAATAATTAATAGTAACGCAAAACAAGCACCAGTAGTTTAAATTAGTTGTATGCTTAAAAAAACAATTTTTTTCATTAATGCTAATTTTAGTGTTTGGTGTTTTTACTGTATTCTTTTGTAATAAAATTATTGAGGAAAACGCAAAAATATACCCTTTAGGTTTCAAGAATACTAAAGTTGCCCTTGTGTTAGGTACGGCAAAGATTTTGGAGAATGGGAAAGTGAATTTATTTTTTAAATACAGAATTCAAAAAGCGGTTGAATTATATGATTCGGGTAAAATAAAATTTTTTGTCGTTTCAGGAGATAATGGAAGTAAAGAATACGATGAACCTAGGTTAATGAAGAATGAATTGATAAAAGCAGGAATTCCTGCAACAAGGATATTTTGTGATTACGCAGGTTTTAGTACTATAGATTCTGTTTTAAGAATGAAGCTAATTTTTCAACAAACAACATTTTACATCATCTCTCAAAAATTTCACGTGGACCGTGCCTTATATATTGCACAAAGAAATGGATTAAAAGCAAAAGGCATTTTTGCAAACGATGTTCCCGATTGTTATAGTCCGTATTTAAAATACCGAGAACAATTAGCTAGAGTGAAAGCTGTTTTCGAAGTGTTAACTAGTAAATCCCCATATTATGCAGGTAAACCTATTAAAATCAATTAAATGTACTTTAATACTTTGGTTAGCATAGTAAGTAAACCAAGAAGAATTAAGATTGTAATTGTAATTCTAGTTGCTCCTTGGTAATTAGCGGTTCGCTCTTTCTTATCTTTTCGATATCCCCAAACTAATGCAATTGCGAAAGCGGCTAAAAAACATAAAGCAAATACTTTTCTTCCTTCTGTAAACATCATAAGTTAAAGATACTTCTTTAACTGAAAAGGGATTGCTTATTTTATTGATTTCAATAAACTTTTAGCTTCTTTTTTAGTTTTTTTATTTCCTTTTAAGGCCTCTGTTAGAAATTTCACACTATCTAACGGTCTGTTAAGTTTTAAATGGGATTTACCAGTGTATAATTGAGCTTTAAAGTAATCAGGATCTGCTTTTTTTAGAGCATTTAATTGTTTTATTGCATTTTCAAACTGCTTGTTTTCATAAAAAGTAATACCACTATCTAAGGCTGATAAAGGCGCGATATATTTAGATTTATCTTTCAACTTTTTTCTAGAATTACTTTCAACTTCATTTATTTCCTGAATGTTTAAATTAGGAACACTATCAGTTTCATAGTTAAATGAGTGTGTGTTTTTAGGCTTAAGCTTTGCATTAGTCTTAAAGTAATTCCTTTTTTCATTAATTACGATTGTGTTTTCTTCGTTTAATTTGTTTAAATCAGCTGTTGTTTGACTTTTATTTTGAGCAGCTCTTGTTTCAAGAACCTCCTTAACAATTTTTATTTCTCCAATTTCTTCGTTATTATCAGTTTCAAAATTAGTTGTACTAAAATCAGCCTTACTTTTTTTGTTGATTACTTCCGAGGGTTTTTGGCGAGGCGAATTAACTTCTTTCTTATGAGTTTTTGAGCTTTTTAAACTTATATTTTTCTCCTGCTTTTTAATTTGTGGTTGATGGTCTAGATTTACTGAATCTTTAACAGTATACTGAATAGCAACCTCTTTTATGATTTTTTTGTCTCCCTCCGCAGTAAACTGGTTATTTAATTTTAAGTTATTAACGATTAAGATGGCTAAAATTGATGCAGCAATTCCAGATAACCATAAAATTGTTTTGGTTTTTCGTTTACGATAGAAAGGATTTTGTTTTAGGCTTTGATAATTTGCAATTGAATTCTCTTGTTTCATAAATCCATCAATAGCATCTGAGCAAAATTTACAGTTAATTGTGTGGCGTTCAACCTCATTTCTTTCAATATTTGAAAGTGAATTATTTACATAATCTGATAACTTTTGCTCACTTAAGCAATCGTAATGATCAAAAATATTATGCAATAATTGTTCATCCATTTTTCGATTCTAAACAAATTTTTAAATTTCTTTTTCCGTTTTGAATATAGCTTTTTACTTTCTTCAAAGTATGCTTTGTTTGAGCTGATATTTGATTATAGCATAGTTGATTCAAATAAAAAAGTTGAATACATTGTTTTTGGCTATCCTTCAAATTCATTATGCATTCTTCAAGGTGGGTTAATATTTCCTCTTTTTGAATACTTGGATGTGTTTCTAATGAGAATTCCATATCCTCCTTATAGTTTAATTGATATTCTTGAATGTTTTTTTTCGATTTATTTTTTTTCCGAAGATACTGCATGCATTGATTAAAAGTAACTCGGTATAGCCAGCTTTTAAAATGTGTGACTTCGTGCTGAATTAATTTAATAGATAATAATTCGTAAACCTCCATGCAAACATCCTTGGCATTGTCTTCATCTTCAAGGTTTTTTAAGCAAGCTCCGTAAATAAGATGGAGGTGTCTTTCGAATAAAGCAGCTAAAAAATCACTATTTTCAGTTGATTTATATTTAATCAGTAACTCATTGTCGGTTATATTGGAATCAATAGCTCGCAAGGCTTCTAATGTAAAGAAAAAAACAACAATTTTCGAAATGTTAACCGCTTTAGATTAGTTGTTTTCAAGATCGGTAACAGTAAAATATGTTAAAATATTAATTGGGAAGGCAACTTTATAAATAGTGCTACGTTTTAAACAAAATTAAGTGATGATAATTTCAGATTTAAACGATTGCAATTCAGCTTTGAACCAAATTCAACATTGGCTAAAGGCGGGGGTTTTTAATCAAAATTCATATTCAGAAATTGAAAGTGTAATTAAGGCGGTAGAAACTTATATGGGCATGCCATTACCAGCAAAAAGTTTTATAGAATCAAGTTGCACTGAATAGTCTATTGGCTATCTAATGAGATTTTTAATTCTTCAAACAAGGAAAGATCTTCTTGTTTTACTCCTCCCGGTCTTGTGTCAGGATTATTTAAGTAAAAAATCAAGTTATTTAAATCCGAAGCTAAGCGTAATTTTTGTGTTTCTTTGGCTGTTTCATTTTCTGAATAAAGGCGCTCAATTACTGTTGTTTTATTCTCGCCTTTTAATTCATTAATAATGCGTTCCATTCCTTTTGTCATCGAATGTTAGTTTACAAAGTTTATTATCAATTAATTTTGGATAATTGGTAGTATTTTCAAGATATAAAGATAGTGGATTTTCGTGGTTAGACAGCTGTTAATCTTTAATTTCAACTGCATTGTTGAATTTAATATTTAATTTTTCACCCGATAGTCTTTCCAAAGATTTTACAGAAATATTTATTACTCCGTTACTCAAATGGTATACGAACTGGTCGCCTAAAAACTCTTCAGTTTCAATTGTGAAAATATTTCCTTTCGAAAGAATAATATTTCTTTGTGGAATCCAATAATTACTTGAGTCTTTAATGAATTTATCTGTAATGCTTTTAATCAAACTTCCTTCAAATATGTTTGTCAATCCTAATAATTTGGCGGCATATACAGATGGAGGAGTTGTAGTGAGTTTAAGAGGCGTGTCTTTCTTTAGTAGTTTTCCATTTTGAATTACCATAATTTCATCAGAAAAAGTTAGAGCGTCTTTTGAATCATGAGTAACAAATAGTAGACCTATATTTAATGCTTTAACAACGTTTTTTAGAATTGCTTTGAACTCAGTTTTAGAGATGTTATCTAAGTTACTAAACGGTTCGTCTAGTAATAATAAAGGCGGTTCTTCAATCAAAGCTTTTGCCAACGCTACCTTTTGTTTTTGCCCCCCTGATAGCTCCTTAGATTTCTTGAATTGAATGTTTTCAAGTTTACAAAGTCGAATTATTTCTTCTGTTTTACTCTGTTGATAGGATCTGTTATATTGTATAAGATGATGGCGGATATTATCAAAAACAGTAAATCCGGGTTCTAATTGAAAATCTTGATGAACAACTGCAACCCCTTTTGTTCCTGGAACAAGCTTTTCTGATTTATTGTAAACACGCTCTCCTTGGAAGTAGATTTCTCCTTCATCCCGATCCATAAAACCTCTAATTGCTTTTAGAAGACTTGTTTTTCCACAACCACTTTCACCTAAAACACAAAGCACCTGACCTTGATTCATTTCAAAGTTAAGTTTATCGAGGACTTTCCAATCTCCATAGGAGAGGGACAAATTTTCAACCTTTAAAAGCATGAGCCTAAATTAAAAAAGCCATTTCAAATAAATGAAATGGCTGATTGTTAATTTTTATGAACCTATATTATTTTAAGTCAAATAATCGATTAGCGGCAGATTCTCCATCGATAATCAATTCAAACAAGTAGCTTCCTTCAGGAAGATCCCTAACATTGGTGATATAGTCTAAAGTAATTTTTTGCTCTTCGCCAGCATACTTAAAGGTTTTTGCGGCAGCATATGTAATAGCGCCTTTTGCTTGCGCTTCAGTAGCGGCTCCTTCATTGTTTAATGTTCCGATTGTTTTTCCTGCTGGAGAGATAATTTTTAACAGAATTTTCTTGTCTCCAACTTTAGCAATTTCATTTTTGAGGATATTAAAAATAACTTCTAACTTATTTGTTCTTCTCGCTAATTTGGTTTTTTTCCATTTTTCACCATCAGTTCCTCTAGCTTTGTAGGCGTTGATTGTAATCTGAGTAGGAATAAGTTCGGATGCTTTGGCCACTTTCTGATTTAAGTCTTTGTTGATTGTATTTACAGAATCTATATTTTCAGTAAGCTCATTATTAATTGTCTCTAACTTTTTGTTTTCTAGTAAAAGCTCGTCTACTTTAGATTCTAATTGCTTATTCAATTTACGAACCATATTTAAATTAGCTCTTAAACGTCTATTTAATTCTTCTTTTTCCATTCCTGAAGCTATTAAAGAATCATTTTCGGCTTTTATTTTCTGAATTTTAGCAAGCGTTGATTGTATTTCTTGATCTTGTTCAGCAACATCACCTTCAAGTTTTCGGGTTAACTCTTTTGAGTCTTCAAATAACTGGTTTACTTTTTCATTATCAGCTGAAAGATCATCAATTGCTTTTAAATTATGTTTGGATTGTTCCTGAAATGCTTGCTTTTGTATAAAGTTGTATCCCACAGACCCAACTAAAAGGAGTAACAGAATAATTATGATGGCTTTTAGCTTCTTGTCGTTGGATTTTTTTTCGTTGTTCATAGGTGGTTATTTAAAGATTAATCTTTTAAAACATAAATATAATTAAAATTTAAGAATGACAAATTTGTTCTTTGAGCGCTTGGGTTACCACTTATAAACAATAGGATTCGTTTATCAAGTTTTAAGGGAAAGAACACAAAAAAGTTTTAAATTTGTTTCCTCTTAAAATGAGAACTATGAATTTTAAAAATATTAAAAGTTGGATTTCCATAGCATTAATGCTTCCAGTGCTTGCTGTAGCACAAAAATTTAACGTTTCAGGAACGGTAAAAGATGGTGCGAATGGCGAAACAATGATTAGTGCCATGATTTACACCGAAGATGGAAATTACGGTGCGGCCACAAATGCATATGGATATTATAGCATAGAACTACCAAAAGGATCTTATACTTTACTTTTTAACTATAGCGGATTTGCAACATTGTCCAAAACAATTATTGTGGAGGGCAATATGAAATTAAACGTTGAACTAGCTGCTGAAACTGAAGAGATTGATGTGGTAGTTGTAACCGGAAAAAGAAATACAGACAATTTTAAGAAGGTGGAAATGAGTACCATCGAGTTGGATGTTAAAAAAATTGAAAAGATACCTGCTCTTTTGGGCGAGGCTGATGTTGTGAAAGCAGTTCAGTTAATGCCTGGTGTTTCTACTGTTGGTGAGGGAGCTACGGGCTTTAACGTTAGAGGTGGCGGAGTTGATCAAAATTTAATTTTATTGGACGAAGCACCTGTTTTTAATTCATCTCATCTTTTTGGATTCTTTTCTGTCTTTAACGCTGATGCTGTAAAAAATGTAAAATTAATAAAGGGAGGGATACCCTCCCAGTATGGCGGTAGATTATCATCAGTATTGGATATTAGAATGAGAGAAGGAAACAAAAAAAAGGTTTCTGGGCAGGGTGGAGTAGGATTACTGTTTAGTCGTTTTGCAATTGAAGCTCCCTTAGTCAAAGATAAAGCTTCATTTATAATTGCAGGTAGAAGATCCTACGCTGATATTTTAGCAAAACCATTCCTAGCAGATAATTTTAGTGATGCTAAATTTTATTTTTATGATTTAACAGCTAAGGTAAATTATGACATTAATGAAAAAAATAACGTTTATTTATCTGGTTATTTTGGTCGTGATGTGTTTGCCCAAGGTTTTGGGTTCAATTGGGGGAATCAAACTGCTACTGCTAGGTGGAACCATATTTTTAATAATAGGCTGTTTATGAACATGACAACTTATTATTCTAATTATGATTTCAAAATTGGTGTAGGTAATCAAGAAGAGGGTGGTTTTCAATGGAAGGGAAATATTAAAAATTATTCAGCAAAACCATCTTTTACATATTACCTAAATAACAATAACACAATTCAATTTGGTGGGCAGTCCATTCTTTACGAGTTTGCGCCAGGGGAAAGTGAATTTTATGCTGAGGGTAATAAATTTGATTTTTCTCAAGACGATAGGTTTGGCTTAGAGAATGCCATTTATATTGGAAATGAACAAAAAATTAAAAAAGGGATAATCTTAAAATATGGACTACGGTATTCAATGTACTCTTATTTAGGACCAAGTAAGGAATATATATACGGTGAAAGATCTTCAATTACGGAAAGTCGTGACACGCTTAAAGTCAAATCATACAATAATGGAGAGTTTATAAAAACATATTTTAATCCTGAACCTCGTTTTTCTGCAAAGTTTGATATTGATAGTGTTTCTTCAATTAAAACAAGTTACAATAGAATGTCACAATACATTCATTTAATGAGTAACACAGCTGCTTCAACTCCGTTAGATTTTTACTCCCCTACAACCAATAATGTTAAGCCACAACTGGCTGATCAGATCGCTCTTGGCTATTTTAGGAATTTTGGAAAAAATCTTGGTTGGGAGACCTCTGTTGAAGGTTACTATAAGTTTCTACAAAACCAAATAGGTTATATACCAACTGCAGCGTTGCAGTTGAATGATTATTATGAAGGTGATTTATATTATGGATCTGGTAGAGCTTATGGTGCAGAATTTTTTGTAAGAAAAAACCAAGGAAAACTAACAGGTTGGCTAAGTTTAACATTAGCAAAGACTGAAGTTAAAATGGATGAAGTCAATAATGGTGATTATTATAATAACAGGTTTGATAAACCAGTCGTTAGTAATCTTGTTTTAAATTACGAGTTTAACAAAAAGTACGAAATGAGTGCTAATTTTGTTTACAACACTGGTGCACCATTCACATCTTCATCTATTAATTATGGTATTCAAGGGGTAAGTGTTTCTCACAATCCTGCTAATGTTAGAAATAATGCAAGAGTACCAGATTACCATCGTTTAGATTTATCATTTACAATTCATGGAAATGAAGAGAAGAAGAATGGGAATAAAAAGCTGTGGCATGGCGACTGGGTTTTTAGTTCTTATAATACATATGCAAGAAGGAATGCTTTTACTGTTTATTTCGAAAATGAAAATGGAGAGCCACAAGCAATTAAATATTCTATTGTAGGAACTGTAATTCCTTCAATCACTTATAATTTTAAATTTTAATTAAAGATGAAAAAGATATTTTCAGCAATAGCAATTGTGTTTTCTTTAACATCTTGTGAAGATGTTATCGAAGTTGAAGTTAGTGATGGAACCATTCAATTGGTAGTTGATGCTTTTGTAAACAACCTTGATGAGCCACAAGTTATTAATCTTAAGAGCACAAAGCAGTTTTTTGATGAAGTCGTACAAGAAGCTTTTATTGCAGACTCAGTTTATATTAAAGATGACTTAAATAATACGTATTTCTTTGAGGATGAATTAAATGATGGGAACTATACTTGGGATGATAGTGTTTTAGTGCATGAAGGTAGGACTTACGCTTTAATGATAAAAGGCAATGGGGTTGAATATTCTTCGATTGATTTTGCTAATCCAGTACCAGACATCGATAGTTTAAATTGGGAATATTCACCTAAAACCATTGGTGCTGAAAATGGCGGTTATTTAGTTGAATTGGTAGCGCGAGATTTAATTGGACAAGCTGATTATTATTGGATTAGATTTAAAAAGAATGGAGTTTATGATACGAGAAGAGCAGGTTTAAACCTACCAGTTGATGGATCTTTTAGCGAAGAGTCTATGGCAGATGGCCAGTTGTTTATACCTCCAATATCAACTTTTCCTATGTTTAATGTTGAAGATAGCCTAGGGCTAAAAGATACAGCAACTTATGAGATTTGGAGTTTAACCGAAGGAACGAACGGTTTTTGGGCCGAAGTTTTAAATCAGTCGATTAGCGGTGGAATAGGTGCTTTGTTTGCAACTCCTACAGCTAATGTGAAAACCAACATTATTTCAACAGGAACAGAGTTGAAAGACCAAGCAGTTGGTTGGTTTTCAACATCAGTAGTGAGCTCTAAAACTATCATAATTAAGGAGAAGGAAGGCGAGAAATTATCTTTTCCTCTCTTTTAGTGGAACGCTAAAAAGTAATTGATTTAGTCATCGATTTCGAATACTATTTTATCGGAAATGTCACATTCATATTTTAATTCAAATATTTGAACCAAGAAAGGTTAAGTGGTTTTAGGATTTTTCTACAAAAGTAGGTCAAAAAATCTACCCCAATTTATTAGCAATCATTTCAGCACATCTCTGTCCATCAATTGCTGCGCTCATTATTCCCCCCGCATATCCAGCACCTTCACCGCAAGGGTACAACCCTTTAATTTGAGGATGTTCTAGCGTTTCATTATTACGTGGTATTTTAACAGGACTACTCGTTCGAGATTCGGTAGCATGTAGAATAGCTTCGTTAGTGTAATAACCTTGCATTTTCCTACCAAAATCTTTAAAAGCGTGTTGAAGTGCAATAGAAACAGCTTTTGGTAAAACCTCTCTTAATTCAACACTTTTAATACCAGGATGATAACTAGTTTTAGGAAGTGAGGTACTGGTTTTTCCATTAACAAAATCAATCATTCTCTGTGCTGGTGCAACTTGGGTTTTCCCTCCCATTTCCCAAGCTTTTTGTTCAACGGAAGATTGGTATTCTAGCGCCGCTAAATTTCCGTGTTCTTCAAAAGGCTTGAAGTCATTTGCATCAACGGCAACTACAATTCCTGAGTTTGAATATGGATTATTACGTTTACTAGGGCTCCAACCGTTCGTTACAATTTCCCCAGGAGCAGTAGCGCAAGGAGCTATTATTCCTCCTGGGCACATACAAAAACTATAAACAGGTTTGTATTTTGTTTGCGTAACCATGCTATATGAAGCAGGAGGAAGGTAGTCACCTCGCGAATCACATTTATATTGAATTTTATCAATTAAAGCTTGTGGGTGTTCAATTCGAACACCAAGTGCAAATGATTTAGCTTCAATTAGTATTTTCTTTTCATTAAGCTTTCTAAAAATATCTCGAGCTGAGTGACCAGTCGCCAAAATAACATTGTTGGCAATGAATTCACCCTTGTTCGTATCAACCCCAATGATTGCATCATCTTTAATTAAAAAGTCGAGCACTTTAGTGTTAAAATGTACTTCACCACCGCATTCGATAATGAATTCACGCATCGAAACGATAATGTTTGGTAATTTATTCGTTCCAATATGTGGGTGAGCATCTACAGCAATGTCTGGACTGGCGCCGTGTTCTATTAAAATAGAAAGTACTTTTTTTACATTTCCTCTTTTATTGGAACGTGTGTAAAGTTTACCGTCAGAGTAAGTTCCTGCTCCTCCCTCTCCAAAACAATAGTTAGATTCAGGATTTACGCGATGTGTTTTATTAATAGCTGCCAAATCCCTTCTTCGATCTTTAACATTTTCTCCACGCTCGATAACAACAGGTTTTATTCCTAATTGAATTAACTCTATTGCCGCAAAAATTCCAGCAGGACCAGCACCTACAATAATTGTAGGTTTTGCATTTTTAACATCTTTTTTTTTGGAGAAAAATTGATTTGTTACGGGTATTTTTTCTTGTATACCAACTTGAACTTTTAGCTGAAAAACAATATTTCGAGATCGGGCATCAATACTTCTTTTTAAAATTTTAAACTCAATAATTTGTTGAACGGAAATGTTAAGTTCTTCTGCAAATGTTTTTTTTAATTCTTCTGAGTCCTCGATTATTGAGGGTTTTACGCGAATATTAATTTCCTGAATCATCCTTCAAATGTAAATGAAATGGTAAATGTTTGAGACTTCAAACCGTCAATTACATTTGTAAAAGGCGTATTGTCATTAATTAAGATGTTTCTAATTCCCTTATCCCATTTTATTTGAGGTGAGAACTTGAAGTATTCAAGGAAAAACTCAAGTCCAAATCCAACAGTATAACCATAATCCCAACGGTCTAATCTAACAACAACAATATCCGAATCTGTGTTTTTTTGAGAAACCATATCATAACCAATGAAAGCTCCTCCAGTAAGGTAAGTTCTCCAGTTTCCGTACCGTTCCGATTTATATTTAAATTCAACAGGAAGAGCAAGATAAGTGGATTCAGCTTGGCGTTTATCAATAAATAAACCTTGATTAGTTTTAATTAGATATTCAAAATCTCTTTGACCAAAGATTAAGGTAGGAAACAGCGTTCTAAGATCCCATTGGTGGCCTAAGTGGATATCTGTGATTACGCCAAGGTTAAATCCTGGAGAAGGTTTTACATTTACCGAATAAATAGTGTCAGTAGTGTAAATTGAATTGTTAACGCTGAGGTTATTTCCTAGATAATTCAGACCCAATAAAAACCCAAAGTGAATCTTTTTATTCTCATCAAATCCTTTCAAGTTTTGATTAGCTCTTCGCTGGGAAAACCCAAAAAGAGTACAAAATAAAAATACGATGATAAAAATATTTTTCATTCCTTATTTAGTACCTACATATATTGATGCTATGCCAAACGAGCAAGGAATTATTTTAGTGCTTTTAAAACCTACTTTTTCTAAAATATCAGTAAATTTTTTTCCATCAGGAAAAGCATTTACCGAATCAGGAAGGTATGTATATGCAGTTTGATCTTTTGACACTAATTTCCCAATTTTAGGAAGAATAAATTTAAAGTAAAAAAAGTATAACTGCTTAATTGGGAAGTATTTCGGTTTACTAAACTCTAAAACAATCAATTGGCCTTCCGGATTTAATACACGGTGCATTTCTGACAATCCTTTTTCGAGGTTTTCAAAGTTTCTCACACCAAATCCAACTGTTATTCCGTCAAATGAATTTTCTTCAAATAGAATGTTTTCTGAGTCGCCAACCCTCAAACTAACTTTGCTAGCTAAACCTTTTTTATTAACTTTTTCAATACCAACATCAACCATTCCTTTCGAAATGTCTAATCCGATAACTTCAGTTGCACCAGATTTTAAATCTTCAATTGCAAAATCACCAGTACCGCAAGCAATATCTAACACTTTTTTAGGCTGTAATTTTTTAAGAATTTTAACAGCTTTTTTTCTCCAAAGGATATCAATCCCCATGGAGAGCGTGTGATTTAAAAGATCATACTTGGGAGCTATGTTGTTAAACATTTTAGCTACCTGTTCTTTTTTCGATCCTTCCTCGTTTTGGTAAGGTTTAACCTCTGATGATTCCATGTTACAAAAGTACAAAATTGAAGTGACTTGATTAAGAACCTTTCGCTATTCTTATCGTACCCAAACGATAATTGTTAAAATTCTAATTATGGGAAAGAAAAAGTCCAAAAAAGAAAAGAGAAAAAAGAAGGCTAAAAAAGCTGATAAATTGGCGAAACAATTTTTGGTTGCTAAGGGAAAGAAAAAAGCAGACAAAAAGAAGAAAAAGCTTAAGAAAAAAGCAAAGTCTGAAAAGAAAATAAATAAAGTCAAGTTTGAAGAAAACATCAATAAGATTGTAAAAGAAACAATTATCGAAAAGCCAATACTTGTAGTTCAGGATGAGCCTAAAGAAACGGTAAGTAAGTCAGTTGAAACATCCGAAACCATCAAAACTTTAACGGGTAGTAGGAGGCTAACTGCTAAAGTCGCTATTGCAAAGATTAAAACATATAAAACAAAGTTAGGAATTGATAATTTCACTCAATTCGAAAACCGATTAACAGTTTTAAAAGCAGCGAAAGTTAAAAAACGACAATTGAAATAGAATCTTTGGTAATTAACATGCATTGGCTTATAAGTTATATCATCAAACATCTTTTAAATTATAGTAGTATAGTATTTTTACACCATGTCTCAATTAACGATAGAAAAAGATATAGAATACATAAAGAACCAAGTGAATTATTTGGATACTTTTCAAAAAAGAATATTCAATGCCTTAAAGGAATTGAAAGGAGGGAGTACTTACTGGAAAGGTATAACAGGTGACGAAACTATTTATGTTGAAATTAACCGTTGGTTGAAGAGTTATTCTACATTAAAAAATCACTTGTATCAAAAAGAAGTTATTGATCCAGAGTTGAGGTCTGCATTAAACAACTTACCACAATTAGTTTTCACAAAACCCATTGCATCAATTGAGGTTTTGAAAGGAAAAGGTAGTTTTATTAAGTTTATGTACAAAGCAATGCCTCCTTACAGAATTCAATTTAATAAAAAGAGAGTTTTAGAAATAGAAGGGCAGTTGAACGAGTATAAAAACAGAGCAGATCAATTAAGAAAGCTTTCTTTTAAGATTGAAAGTGTTTATACCGACGGGATTTAAAAGTGAGTGAACGTAAACTGAAGATAGCATTTTTATCAGTTTTTCATCCTTTCAGAGGAGGTATTGCTCAGTTTAATACAGAGTTGTTTAAAGCACTCGAAGAAAAAGCACAAGTTCAAGCATTTAATTTCTCCACCCAATACCCCAATTTGCTTTTTCCTGGTAAAACACAATTTGTGGATCAAAAAGACTTGGCTCCTAATTTTAAAACACCCCAATATTTAAGTTCAATTAATCCCTTAACGTTTAACAAAACAGCAAGCGCGATTAAAAAATATAACCCTGATGTATTAATTACATCGTATTGGATGCCTTTTTTCGCACCATCTTTAGGGTCGGTTTGTAAAAAATTAAAGAAGAACACCATCAATATTGGAGTTTGCCATAACGTAATACCGCATGAATCGCGCAAAGGAGATGCTGCTTTAACAAAGTATTACCTCAACCAACAAGATGGTTTTGTTGTGATGAGCGAAACTGTTCAACGCGACTTATTATCACTTAAACCAGGCGCGAAAAACTTTTTACGACCACATCCTTTGTATGCTCAATTTGGAGCTCCAAAAAACAAATCGGAAATGCGCTTAAAGTATGGCGTGAAAGAAGGACAAAAAGTATTGTTATTTTTTGGGTTTGTAAGAAAGTATAAAGGATTAGACCTTTTATTGGAAGCTTTACCATATTGTAATGAAAACACTGTAGTACTTATTGCAGGAGAATGTTACGGGGAATTTACCGAGTATCAAAATACCATAGATCAACATCAATTGAGTTCACGCATTTTAAATCATGTACGATATATTCCAGATGCTGAAGTAGCTGAAGTATTTTCGGTAACTGACGTTTGTGTTTTACCTTACCGATCAGCTACTCAAAGTGGAATTGCATCCATTGCTAAGTATTATCAAGTTCCTATGGTCGTTACCCCAGTAGGGGAATTACCCAACGAATTAATTGATGGAGAAACAGGAGTGGTTTGCGAATCATCAGCACCTCAAAAAATTGCCGAAGGAATTAACCGTTGTCTACTATCGTTACATACATTTTCTGAAGCCTTAAAAGCGGAAAAAGATGAACACAATTGGAAGAATTTTTCAAGTGAATTAATTGCCTTTGTCAATGCATTGGACGCTTCAATTTAAACCTTACTATATTTGCAAAAGATGTTTGCAGAAACCATTAAAAATCGAATTTTAAATCAGTTTCATTTTAAGTTTTTACTAAAATGGATACTTGTATCAATTATAGTTGGCGGTTTGTCGGGAAGTGCATCAGCATGGTTTTTAATCGCACTAGAATGGGCAAAAGATGTAAGAGAAGCTAATTATTGGTTAATAGGTTTACTGCCAATAGCAGGAATAGGAATAGTCGCGTTCTATCATTACTGGGGAAAAGAAGTCGCGAAAGGGAGTAATCAATTAATTGAAGAAGTTCAAGAGCCCAATAAAATTATTCCAATTATTATGGCGCCCTTGGTGTTAGCGGGTACAGTATTAACACACTTATTTGGAGGGTCAGCAGGAAGGGAAGGTACAGCTGTTCAAATGGGCGGATCAATTGCTGACCAAATCAATCAATTTGTGAAATTCTCTGATTCAGATCGAAAGATTTTAATCATGTGCGGAATCGCTGCAGGGTTTGCATCCGTTTTTGGAACTCCATTGGCAGGAGCTCTTTTCGCATTAGAAATTATTTTTATCGGAAAAATAAAGTACGAAGCAATTATAGCAACCATGCTATCGGCTTTTGTCGCAAACTACGCTTGCGATTTTTGGCCTATAACGCATACTCATTATACAATTTCGGATGTACCGGATATCACAACATTAAATATCTTTTTAACCCTTCTGGCAAGTGTGGCTTTTGGATTAGCCGCTTTTGGATTTAGTGCAGGAATGCATTGGTTATCCAGGATGTTTAAACAATATATTAAAACATGGTTTCTTCGTCCATTAATTGGAGGAGCTATTGTAGCTTTAGCGATTTTCTTGTTTGGTTATCAATATGCGGGATTAGGTGTAGAAACAATAGTAGATTCTTTTATTACGCAGCAAAGTCCAGAAGTATTTGCCCTCAAGTTAATTTTAACCGTAATAACTTTAAGTTGTGGCTTTAAAGGAGGAGAGGTAACGCCTTTGTTTTTTATTGGTGCAGCACTAGGAAGTGCTTTAAGTTTAGTATTGCCCTTACCTGTAAGTTTATTAGCCGGGATTGGATTTGTAGCTGTTTTCTCAGGAGCTACCAACTCACCGTTAGCATGTAGTTTAATGGGGATGGAATTGTTTGGAATAGAAGCGGGTGTTTACATCACTTTAGCGTGCTTTAGTGCTTATCATTTTAGTGGACATACTGGTATTTACACTTCGCAAATTATCGGACGACCAAAGCATAATTTTTTACCAAACTTAAAAGGTAAGCGATTATCCGAAGTCATGTTTTAAAGGTTTGTTTTAAGCCATGATTGAAAACACAGTCGGGATTTTGTGAATGTTAAACTCTCCAGCTCTTAACTTACTAATTGGTAGGGTTTTAATAATTTCGTTTTTCTGATTAATGTTTGCAGCAATACTTACTTGAGTGGATGGGGAACAATACGTTTTAAGATTCTCCAACATTTGATTATTCCTAAAAGGTGTTTCAATAAAAATTTGAGTTTGATTAAATTTCTTACTCAAGCTTTCCAGTTCCTTAATCCTACTTTTTAAGTCTTTTTTATCTTTTGGAAGGTAACCCACAAAACTAAACGACTGTCCGCTAAATCCGCTACCCATCAATGCCATTAAAATAGAGGAAGGACCAATCAAAGGGATGACCTTAAATCCTTTTTTATGCGCTAAAGCAACAACCTGTGCACCAGGGTCAGCAACTCCAGGACAACCAGCTTCACTTATTACACCAATAGATTTTCCTTCACTTAACGGTTGAATATATTCAATGATTTGAGTTTCATCGGTATGCTTATTTAAAGTCTCAAACGCCAATTCACGAATCGCTTTTGGGTGTTCGGCACCACGTAAAAAATTTCGAGATGTTTTTTCATTTTCAACAATAAAACAATCCAATGATTGAATGACTTCTATCGTATGCTTGGGCAAAACATCCAAAGGTGAATTTTCACCAATAGGGCAGGGGATTAAATAAACAATACCTTTTTCCATTACTTCTTAAGTTCTAATGCGATGCTTTCGCAAGCATCATTTAATAAATCGAATACCAACTGAAAACCATCATTACCATAATAAGGATCGGGAACACTCATATTTTCACCGGGATGTAATTCATTTAAGACCATTTTAATTTTTCCGTGATATTCCTTTGGCGCTAAATTAATGAGGTTCTCATAATTAGAAGCATCCATCGCATAAATACGATCGAACATCTTAAAATCAGGCACAATAACTTTACGGGATTCCTGACGAGAAATATCAATGCCATTTTGTTTTGTGTTTGAAATCGATCGTGGATCAGGAGGATTCCCATCATGCCAACCACTAGTGCCGGCACTATCAACATTAATATCTAAACCATGTTCAGCCGCTTTTTGTCTCATTACACCCTCTGCAACAGGAGATCGGCAAATATTACCCAGACAAACCATCAGAATTTTCATAATTCAAAAATAAGCATCAATTTTGAAATCTACTACAGTTAAATTTTTAGGATTAAACCCCCAACTATCTTTTATCGCAGCCGCCCAATCAAAATGATTTTAAAGGGAATAACATTAAACGTTTAAGTCACATATTTAGCAGGATGTTTTTACAGGAAAGTAAAGAAATACCCATTACTAAGTTCAGTGTTTTTTAAAATGATTCACTCCGATGAAATATTTAAAAAACACTTTGGTAAACCAACCTGTTTTTGGGAGGTAAACTACTTTAAAGTCTTAAAGTAAGAAGGTGTGACGATTTAATCATCTAGTGTAGTATTTATGTAAATAAATTACAAAATGAGTCCGTATCATTTAAAACGATGGATAAAACTATCGTACAAAAATATAAAAAGCACTTCAAACCAACGGTCTAAGAGTTAAGTAACAAAAGTGTAGGAACCATTTATAGGTCATTTCTTAGAGTTTCACTAAAGCTAAATGGGTTAATAAACCCATAGTTAGTAATCTGTTAAAATCGCAAGATTATTTTACGATAAACTTATAGTGCAGTTAATAGATAACATTAAAAAAATATACATATATTTGTAAACGCAATTAACATTGCACACATGGCTTCGTAGCATAACTGAATAGTGCACTACATTACGGCTGTAGAGGTTCTAGGTTTGAATCCTAGCGAGGTCACTTAACAGGACAAGTTCAAATTTTATGAACTTGTCCTTTTTTTTGCTCTAGGAAGTCCTTGGAATTAATTCTTTAAAATGACCACAGGGAATACAAGGACTAGTAGCTAGCTATGAAGCTGAAGGATCTGATGGTCAAGACTGAAAATCAGTCTATCGAATTTGGTTAGAATTAGGAAATAATGGAACAGAGAAAGATTTTATCAATTCTTTAAAAGGACAAGATGGAACCACAGGAACTTGCAGTTGGGATATTCAACTTACTAACCGTTCATCTCAAGTATTGGAACCTGGTGATATTGTAATATTGGATAAAAACAATCCATTATCGGTTACTACGACTAACCTGTATTGCAGCCCGGATGTAATAGGTGTTGTGAAAACAGGCGGAGGAATTGGTCAATTAGTAACAGTTCAAACTTCGGGAGTGGTAGATGTTAAAATGACTGTTTTACCCGTAAACATAGGTGATAATATTTATAAAGGCGATGTTTACGGTAGAGGGTATGAATCAGCAACTGCATGACCTAATATTTTTGCTAAGGCATTGACATAAGAATCCAAAGGTATTTTAGGGACTGTACAGTCTTTGTTGTTAGCGTAAAACTTTTTCTAAAATTTTATCACTTAATTTGTGAAAACAGGAAAAGTATAAATTAACGAACTATTTGCACAAAACCATTTTTCGAATAATTTTCACCAGATACATCTGAGTAAATAAGAGTCCAGTAGTATGTACCAGAAGCACATGGTTCGCCAATGTTTAAGTTTATTCCATCCCAATTCGGTAAAATTCCTGATGAGCTATACAATACTCGTCCCCATCGGTTATAAATTTCAAATTTTATAGATTTTATATGTGACATGTAATAATCTAACGGTTCAGACGGTACTTCAATTGGTATGAATGATTCATTTATACCATCACCATTGGGAGTAAAAATATTAGGCATTGTTAACGCTACAGGTCTACAATATTCATAAACTTCAATCGTATCATAGCCGGTACAATAAAATTGATTTGCTTTACTAACCGTATAAAAATCTGCATTGATTACTATTATACTGTCAGATTCATCATAATTGCTCCATAGAATATTCATTCCTTCATTATCTATTATTGATAAGGTTTTTTCTTGAAAGGCTAATTCACAAATCGGGAGTGAATCCCCATTTATAATTTCAACAACGGGAATATCAGAAACACTTATTTCAATTGTGTCCCTACCGTAACATCCTTCATCATTAATGACTAGTACATTATATGTTCCTGCAACTGAAACGTCATATTTAGATAATGTATCAATATCTTGCCAAATTTCTGTATTTATAAAACTTGCGTCTAATGTTAATGTTGTTCCTAAACAGATTGTTGTGTCATTACCTAAATCTACAGGGATTTTTTCTCCTTCGAAAACAATCAATGAATCTGAGTTAAAGCATTTGTTGGTGTCAATAACATCAACCCAATATTTCCCTGGCCCAAAAATTTGTTCAGTACGATTTATTCCAGAAGTGCTCCAAGAGTATTGAGCATCTTGCTCAGGAACGGTTAAAATTAAATCTTTAAATAAACAGAATTTGATTGAGTCTCCAATTTTCGAATTTGGAAGATTATTTACTAAAACATCAGCAGTGTCTGAACCAAAACATCCATTAGCATCAAAAATCCTAAGTATATATTCATTGGTCTCATCAACTATAGTTGAATTAGTGAAGCTCCCGCTATTGGTCCATGCATAAAAGTTGTAAATAGGATCCACTTCTAAGGTTACAGATTCACCGAAACAAATTGCAGTGTCTTGAATATTAAGGGTTGGTACAGGACTAACAAAAGTATCAACCTGAATTGTATCATAATTCGTACAACCGTTCGCATCAATAACAATAACTGAATACTCTCCTTGACCAGATGTGTTTAAAGTTGATAATGTTGACAAATCATTCCACTCAAATATAACAGCAAAAGGTGCGTTTGAGTTTAAGACGTAATCATTTTCTCTACAAATAATGGTATCATTACCTATGTTAACAACTGGTAATTCATTAATTGAAACCGTTATAATTTCTGAATATTTAGTTTGTCCACATGAGGTGACTTTTCGACGGTAAAATCTTTCTTCCGTCAAACCAGCAGGTGGATCATAAGTTGAATTGGTTGCTCCCGATATATTATTCCATCCCGTTAAATTATCATCGGACCAATGCCATTGGTAAGTATATGTTCCATCTCCTCCAGAAGCATCAAAGTCACTTGTTAATACATTTGGATCTTCATTATAACAGATAGTATGATTACTTCCTATTGTTCCAGGAATTAAATCTGGATGAACTGTAATTAAAATACTACTTGTATGTTTACTTTCACACAGCCATGATGTTACTTCTCTTCTAAAGTATGTAGTTGTAGTTAAATTATTTGGAGAGTAAGTTGCCGAAGTAGCACCTGATATATTACTCCAAGTTTCGTCATCGGTTGAACTTTGCCACTGGTAAGTGTATGAACCAGTTCCTCCAGTAGGGGAAGTATCATCTGTTAAACCTGATGGGACTGTGTTGTAACAAATAGTTTGTGCCGAACCAATTGTTCCAGCAACTAAATCATCATAGACTGTAACGAGTATACTCGATGTATAAACTGTTCCACAAGCTCCCGAGGTAACTT
>Ga0257114_1000056_pt1 | contig 85567 bp, 75 predicted proteins | sample SI112_10mmetaG_FD_190149 | JGI IMG/M metagenome (GOLD analysis project Ga0257114, IMG submission 190149) | Marine microbial communities from Saanich Inlet, British Columbia, Canada - SI112_10m | ecosystem: Environmental > Aquatic > Marine > Inlet | place: Canada: British Columbia | collected...
AGTCAATCTTGGAAAATCTTCTTTGCAGAATGGTAAGAAAAAACCCAATTACTTATAAATCAATTAAATAAAATGTTACTTAAATGGGTAACCCTATTATCTTATTAGGTTTACTGTACCAACTCGTTCAATTACTTTAGTCGTATGCATTTTTGTGTATCTTATTATGTAGACGAATACATCTTGTTGTTGTTGTACTCCATTAAGTGTTCCGTCCCAACCATGACTGATATCATTTGATTGATAAACAGCCATTCCCCATCTATCATAAATCGTGATTTCAAATTCCTTAATCAAGTGACTATAAGCGTAAAAAACATCGTTTTTACCATCTCCGTTTGGCGTGAATGTATTGGCGATGTATAAAGGGAATATAACATTTATTTTTATCGAATCGATTATCTGACAAGATCGTGTATCAGAATAATTGATTAAATAAGTAATATCTTCATCTGGTTTTGAGTTCACACTGGAACATTTATCACAACTTAAACCTGTAGCAGGTGACCAGCTGTAAAAGAAATTAGGGTTTAAAGTTATGTTTATATCCTCACCGTAGTTAATCGTATAGATTGAATTAACGAGCTGATCCGGCTTGGAGAAAACATTAAGTGATGCTGTGTCTAATTCCGAACAACCATCTTTGCTAATTTTTACGATGTAATCACCGGTTGATGTTGCATTTATTTGTGGTGATTGTGATGTGTTTTGATTACCAAACTCTTCACTTTCCCATTCGTATTGATCGCCGCCATTTGCGAAAAAGAAAACGCGATCGCCAATACAAACTGTTGTGTCGGGTCCTGCTGATGAACTGATTTCGATGAATTCAATGTCAAAAGTATCAACTGCTGAACCACAAGAGCCTTCTGTTTCGATATAGTAAACGTCGGTTTGATTTTTTGGGAATATAATAGAGTCTTCAGTTAATTGAAACGACTTATCGTTTCGCTCCGTTATGAGGTAATTAGGATGTTGGTAGAACTGAAAAGAGGGGGATTCGTCTTTACATATAGTGTCAGAATTAAAATCACTTGTTGGAGGATGATAAACAGGTATAATAACTTCTGTGGTATCAGATCCGCATTTGTTGGTGTAGTTTACAAAATAGTGTGTTGTACTGTCAGGTGAAATGGATAAAAAGGAAGTGTTAAAGTTGAAAATTGTCTTTTTTGTCCACCATGTGTAATTAGTATCTAAAGGTCCTCCAGTTGTATTAATTGTAAGGGTGTTATTGGCACATAAAAAAGTGTCAATATCTATTGATATTTCCGGAATACTAATTATTCTAACGTCGATGTCTGCAGTATCTGAATAGGGGCATTGTGTAGAGTCAATTGCAATTAAAGAAATCGTAAAAAGCCCTGTGTCTTGGAAGTAGTATTGGCCATCGAAATTTTTCGAGATCGAGCCATCAGGATAAATCCATTGGTATTCAACTCCTCCAGTGCTTTGGTTATTGAAATTAACAGGCAGGTTTTCGCAATGGGTTGAATCTTTAGTAAACTTAATGTTTGCTGTAAGTTTAGAAATATCCATTTTAATAACTGCCAAATTACAGTTTTCGGCATTATTGGTTTTAGAGTAGGCTGTTGGTGAAACAGGAAATGCAGAAGAACCACCACATCCGCCGCAAACGGCTTGATAAATAGTTCCACTAGGGTCAAATCTACTCGTTCCTCCATCTACATGTTCGTATAAAGTATTGCCTCCAAAGAAGGTGGCGTATTTCAAAGTCGTAAAATCTTCTCCAAGTAGCATGAAGTAAAAATCGGAACCGTTCGTGTTTGGCTGATGAGCATCTGAGGTAATTGGTAAACCTGTTGTTCCCACAAAGTCCCCATTTGCTAATCCACCCCATCCCGAAATGTACACTTCTTTACAATTACTCACCATTAATGCTCCTGGTGAAATGTTAATTCTCCCATTTCCTGAGCCAATAATAGTTGCTGCTTCTAAAACAGACAGGTCTTCATTGTATTTTTGTAAAAATTGATGGCTATTGTCATTTTTGTAAACGCCTGAAGTAGTTGGCATTGTTCCAGATGATTGTCCGTAACAATAGATTTTATCTTCATGATCAACTTCAACAAAGTAGCTTTGATCATAACTATTTGTTCCAACATAAGTTGCAGCTGTTATGCTTCCTCCATTAGGTGCGATTCGTGCTAGGAAACCATCAACATTATTGCTGTAATTTGGTTGGAAACCATTGTTTATAGATGTTAAATTAATACTGTTTGTACCTCCGGTAATATATGTTTCACCTTTCGAATTTCGTTTACTTGCGTAACAAGCGTCGGCGCCAGATCCTCCAAAATAACTACCCCAAACTAACCCTGAAAGGTCATTGTTGAATTTTGCGACACATCCATCCTGTACACCGCCACCGTAATTGGTTTGAAAGCCGTTTGGAGTAGGTAGGTTTGTACTTGATGTTACGGATGAAATATAAATATTGTTAGCTTCATCGATATTGACCTCACCGCGATAAATATCTGCGTAATTATGAAATAAATCTTCTGAGCCATTTGCATCATTAAGTGCATCGTTTGCACTTCCTCCGTAGTAAGTACTTCCAATAATTTGATTCCCTAGTTTACTTAGTTTCGTAATGGCAATATCTGTCCCATTTAAGTAGTCTAATACGTTACTTGCTGATACTGATGTACCTCCGTTAAATGTTTTGTCATAAGCATTGCTGGATGTAGGGTAATCTAATGAACTTGTAACGCCGTAAATAATCAGCTCGTTTTGATCATTAACAATCATACTGTGTGGCGCTTCTAAACCTGACCCTCCTATGTATGTTGAATAGATTAAGCTTGATCCATCAGGACTGAATTTCGAAATAGACATATCAATTTGTCCTCCACCATAAAATTCTTGAAAGGCTCCCAGTGTAATTGGGTATCCTGCGTCGAATGAAATTCCTCCAGCGTAAGCATATCCTAATTGATCATAAGTTGCAGTGTAACCCCAATTATCCAATGTTGCTCCTGTAAATGAAGCGAAATTTAACTGTGGATCGATTATGAGCGTTTCTGTGATTTCTTTAATCGGGGTGCTTAGCGAGAACGTATTCGGACCGATTTCATTAAAAGTTGTTTTGATTAATTTTCGAGGTGAATTTTTCAAATAGGAAAAAGGATTTTCATCGAGAACTTCTCCGACTGAAGTTTTAATGCGAATAGAATTATTAACCAATTTGGTTAAAGTAGTGTTTTGGTATTCGATGACAATATTATTAGGGTTTGCATTAGGGCTTAAAATAAATTCATATTTGATTGAATTTCCTTTAAAATATAGTTTTATATCAGTGTTAGGGTAAATATCATGAATGACTAATTCTTTTATTGGAGTAAGGTTCGAAGCCCAGCTTTCTTCTTTCGATCCAAGGAGTTGATTAATAATAAAATCTTCTTTTTTTAGAATTGAAAAGTTTTTTGTTAAATCGGCTTCTTTTAAACATACTTTAAATGTGTGGCCTGGGATTATTTTGTTTGAAGCATCCGTTTCAAACGATTTTGAATGTAAGTCGTGACTTTGATAATTATGTTTGTTAAGTAAATGATCTAGTGCTTTAGGTGCTAATAGTTTTATCTTAAAACCATCTTTTTCAATAAAAAAAGACCCGTAATTAAGCTTAGCTGCAAATAAAACTTGTCGGGGATATTGACCGTTGTTTTTAATAAAATATCCTCCTTGAGCAAAACTCAAGGAGGATATTAAATTTATGAGTATGAAACAAAGTGCTTTTTTCACTTAACAAAGTTACTTTTTATTACTTATACAAGTAAAACCATTTAATTTGGTTTTTGTTACAGTTACTCCTTTTTTATTCTAGACTTTATACTTTTTTATTTTTTGTAAAAGCGACCCCAAAAATAGAGCAAAGGCTTAATAAAATTCCGCTTGAAAAAATAAGTAATTGAGTTGGGATATTGCCTTTTGGAAAAACGGGCAAGAAACTATTTTTATCTTCCTCTTCTTGAACTTCTAAAGAAGCGATTTTCGTTTTGTACTTTTTTAAATAAGCTTGGTAGCGATCAGCTTCCCACCAAGTAATATTGGTAAGGTTATTCATCTCTTCACCTCTTCTTTTTTGAACGTTTTTGTAATAAGGCAAAACTTGATCGCATGTTTTATCTGAAATCTTAGCGGGATGAGTCAGTACATATCTACACTGAAAGTTTTGCTTGTTTTTTGTTTCTGTAAAAGCTAAATCTTGTGGGAAATGTTCTCTGTCGTATCTAACATGTAATCGAGTGAAATGTAAATTACCTTGGTAATTAGCACCCCAATTGTTTTGTTTTACTTTTAACCAATCAACTCCAGCGTTTAATAATTCCTGTGAAGCCGGTGGGGTAGTGTTACAAGGATCACATTTTGTAAAGTTTTCCCCGTCTAAATCCCATGCATATTCAACAAATACAGAGGACTTGTTGTTGGTCCACTTTTTACTAAAAACACTTTTGTAAAAATCTCCAAAAACACCTTCAACGAATAAAGGGATTTTTTGATTTGACGGCATTTCTTGTGTTCGGTAATTTGATGTTTCAACTCTTCCGTTTTGCGTTAGTGCATAAACAATCAAATCTTGTGTTCCATCTGCGTTTGCCATTCCTAGTCTAATCGGAAGCATGAACTTTTTATGCGTGAATGAAATTTGAATTGGACTCAAGTAATCACCCCTCCTTTGATTAAGCCTTTTTGTATTTACTTTAGCCACAAAGAATTTCATATTGTTTTTGATGTAAGGTGTTAAAACTTCATCTGCTTCGGAAGGGATTTTGTATTCATTATCCGTTAACCAGTTTTTTAAACCATTTGATTCGGTAGCTGAAAGGATAAGAATATCATATTCGCCAATTTCATATTTGGCTTCAATTTTTACGCCTTCATATTTTTTGTTCATTATTGATTCTTCTTCTGTCATTTTGAAATTAGTGTCCATCATTGCCATTTCTTTACATCTTCGCTTCGCCACATAGCATGGGTTCCGATCAAAGTATTCTGCTAAGCGAGGTGCTGAATAACTGTCAAATCGTTCAAATAAATCTTTCTGAACAACCTTAATCTCGTTCTCTTTTAAAACTACAGGTACTGGAACTACCATGGCAAATTCGCTAAAATCACCTTGGTAATCATTTGCCATCGTTATGGTATTTCTATTTGTTTCTGAATTACGCACTAAAATCACTTGAGATGATTTATTAAATAATTTTCCATCTGCTTTTGCTACGTAAAATCCGCAAAATGCATTTGCCGAAATCGTGAATGTTGTTAAGGCTCCGAGTAATAGGTTTGTTTTTTTCATATTATTAGTTGTTAGTTTTCCAATTGAAGTTTTTTGCAGTATGAATAGAATCTATAAAAGGGGTAAGTGGGGAAATACAGAATAACACCCAAAATGGGGCGGAGGCTAAGTAGTGAAACTCCATTATGTAAAAAGAGATCAATGCAACTACACTTGCCCAAATTGCTCTTGTTGTAATGTGTTTTGGAGTTGTTCTCGGATCAGTAATCATAAAGAAACTAAACAGCAGTAATGAACCACTTGTGAATTTGTGAAATACAAAATCAATGGGCCATTCTAAATAGAAGTTTAAATAACAGGTTTCCAAGATAAAGAGCGTTCCAAGGAAAAATAGTCCGTTAATTAATTGTTTAACCTTGGTTAAAACAAGCCATGAGAAAATTCCAATTCCCAATAAGTAGGTAGATGTACTGCCCCATTGACCGGGTGAAATCCATGCGTCATCGGTTATTAAAATAGCGACAATAATTCCGAAATTAACAGGATTAAAAATGTGTTTTCCTTTATATCGAATGAGGAATTTCGGAGCGATTGATAAAACTCCTGCAAGAATGTAAGTTGAGGTTTCGTTTGCTCTTAGCAATAGTACTAGTCCTAGTCCTGAAATTATTGCACTAAGAATAGATTGATAGGCAAGTTTAAATTTAATTATTGCTAACGCTTGGGTTGTAGCGACAGTTAAGAAAACAACTAAAATAATTTGGATGGAGATTTGCCATTTTAAAAAACATAACCCGAACATTAAGAATGAACCTAAAAAGGCAATCTGAAAAAATCGTGGATCTCGAAGTGAATATTTTAAATGCATTTGAATTGATTTGAACTTTAGATGTAAAGTTCAAATCAATTCCATAAAAATATTTTAAAAATAAAAGAGCGCATTGTTTTATAATCACAATTCGTTCTTTACTAGTGTTTTACTTTTCAGAAAAGTATTTAAAAAAATAGGGAATTGTTTCTATCCCTTTATAGAAGTTAAACAACCCGTAATGCTCATTTGGAGAATGAATGGCATCGGAGTTTAAACCAAACCCCATTAGAATTGTATTTGTTTTTAAAGCTTCTTCGAAAAAAGAAACAATTGGAATACTTCCTCCTTGTCTTACGGGAATAGGTTTTTTTCCGAATGTCTTTTCCATAGCCAGGCTAGCTGCTGCATATCCTTTAGAGTTCAAATCAGTAACAGCAGGTTCTCCACCATGATGTGCAGATACTTTAACTTTAACGGATTTGGGAGCGATTTTTTCGAAGTGTTTTTGGAAGATTTCAGAAATTTCCACACTGTTTTGATCCGGTACCAATCGCATAGATATTTTAGCAAATGCTTTCGATGGTAATACTGTTTTTGCACCTTCTCCTGTATATCCACCCCAAATTCCATTTACATCAAGTGTTGGTCTTATTCCCAATCGTTCAGGAGTAGAATATCCTTTTTCTCCTTCCTCTTCTGCAATATCAATAGATTGTTTATATTTCTCTAGATCAAAAGGAGCTCTTGCCATTTCAGCTCGGTGTTCTGGACTAACTTCTATTACTTTATCATAAAACTCAGGAATAGTAATTTGGTTGTCTTCATTGGTTAACGAAGCAATCATTTTGCACAGCGTATTAATTGGGTTAGCAACAGATCCACCATATGTTCCTGAATGTAAATCTCTATTAGGTCCTGTAATTTCAACCTCCATATAAGCCAATCCTTTTAATCCCGCTGTAATGGAAGGATCTTCATTGCTAAGCATATGTGTGTCGGAAATTAATATAACATCGTTAGAGAGCAACTCTAAGTTGTTATTTACAAAGTTCTCAAGGTTTACACTTCCTACTTCTTCTTCTCCTTCAATTAAAACCTTAATGTTACACGGAACTTCATTGGCTTCAATCATGCATTTTAAAGCTGCAAAATACATGTAGAATTGTCCTTTATCATCAGCAGCACCTCTTGCATATACATTACCTTCTTTTATTACCGGCTCAAAAGGAGGACTTGCCCATAATTCAATTGGATCAGCAGGCTGAACATCATAATGACCATAAACTAAAACAGTAGGTAGGGAGCTGTTTACGATTACTTCTCCAAATACTATTGGATGCCCTGGCGTTTCAAAAAGTTGCGTGTTGGATAAGCCAATTTGATCCATTGAATTTTTCACCCAATTAGCACATGTCCTAGTGTCTTCATCATGATTAGAATCTGCACTTACTGAAGGGATTTTGAGAATGTCAATTAGGTCGTTTAAGAACCGATCCTTTCCTTCTTGGATATATTGTTGAGTTTTATTCATGGTTTAAGCTTTGTATTAAAGTTAAATTTTAGAAGAGACAACTCAAATTATGAGACAACATTTATTTACTTAATTCTCTCATTTGCTGGATAAGGTTTGATATTTCGCTATTGGAGAATCCTTTGGACAGAAAGTTTTGTGGTTTACTGTACTTTGTTTTTAATACTTTTTCTTCGATGATCTTACAATCTGTATAAGTGAACTCGCAGCCACTTGTGCATGGAGTTGATATGCTATTTAGTATTCCTACAGTTTGATGTGTGATGGGATTAATTATTTTAATAATAAGCTTTGAACCGAGTAAGTATCTATTATTTATACCCGTTGAATGCTGCGTTGAGTAAGCTTCCATTATTTCTAATATGTAATCAAACTTAGGACTGCGTTCTTTATTAGTAGATTTCCATTTGTGATATAAGGATGGATCAATTACTGTGTGTTGATCGAAAATAAGGGCTTTCTCTAGCTCCCAATATAAATCTTTTGATTGAAGCTTTGAGTTTGATGTTAGATTATTTGTGTCAAATTCAGCCTTTCGAATTAAAAAACTAATTGAGTGTTTTCTTTTTAGCTTATTTACAAATTCTGGATAGACAAAGTTGTTTGTTTCCTCGGTTTCGAAAACTACTTTTTTAGTGATGGGAATTTGTTTTTTACAAGATTTTTGATTCGTCCAATAAAGGCAATTACAAGATTGTAAGCTTAGTAAAATTATAATTGTAAGTATTCCCTTCTTCATATCCTTTTTCTTCATAATGCATAATGTTTTAAAGGATACAAAAAAGCCCCAACTTTAAGTTGAGGCTCAATCTTAACTACAATGTAATTTTACAAATTTGGTTGAGGCGTTAATCTCAAATAAGGTTTTACTTCTTTAAATCCTTTTGGAAAAATTTCAGGAATGTCTTCTGTTTTCACTCCAGGAACAACAACACAGTCGTCACCGTTTTTCCAGTTAGCAGGTGTTGCTACTTTATGGTATGCTGTTAATTGTAGAGAATCAATAACTCTTAATAATTCATCAAAGTTCCTTCCAGTAGATGCTGGATAAGTAATCATTAATTTGATCGTCTTATCTGGAGCAATTATAAAAACAGACCTTACTGTTAGGTTTGATAATGCATTTGGATGAATCATATCATAAAGATCCGCTACTTTTTTGTCCTCATCGGCAATGATAGGGAAGTTTACAGTAGTGTTTTGAGTCTCGTTAATGTCCTTAATCCAACCATTGTGTGATTCAACGCCATCAACAGATAGCGCTGCTATTTTTACGTTTCTTTTATCAAATTCAGGTTTGTATTTTGCAACAGTACCTAATTCAGTAGTACATACAGGTGTATAATCAGCTGGGTGAGAAAATAATATTCCCCAACTATCTCCTAACCAATTGTGAAACACTAATTCACCTTCCGTTGATTGTGCTGTAAAGTTTGGTGCTTGATCACCTAGTCTTAGTCCCATTTTAGTTTAATTTTAATTTGACTCAAGGTAAATCTATTTGAATAAATTTTAGTCATATTAAAAACTTACATATTATTCGGGTTTAATTTTAAGGGTTTAGGGCGATAGATATTTGTATAATTAGCAAACAGTTTGAGATGCGTGAATAGTGATTTCGGTTATCCTACTAATTAAAGTTAATTCATATTCGAGCAAAAAAAATCCCTAACGAAACTCGTTAGGGATTTAATATTTCAAGGAAATAATTTTATTAAACCGACTCAGCTAAAACAATAACTTTATTGTCATTCATTTCTACAACACCACCTGAGATTGTATATTCTTGAGTTTGGCTATCCGCATCAATAACAGTCATTTTCCCAGTTCCCAGAGCAGAAACGATAGGAGCGTGATTATTTAAAATTTGAAACGAACCATCAATTCCAGGTAAAGCAATAGAAGTTATTTCTCCTTCATATACTTTGCTGTTTGGTGTTACAATTTCTAAGTTCATTATAAATGTGTTGTTACGTTATTAACCTTTGTTATTTGAGATCATTTTCTTTCCTTTCTCAATAGCTTCCTCAATGGAACCAACTAAGTTAAAAGCAGCTTCAGGGTATTCATCAACTTCTCCGTTCATGATCATTTTAAAACCTTTGATCGTGTCTTCTATAGGAACTAATACTCCTTTTAATCCTGTAAATTGCTCAGCGACATGGAAAGGCTGTGATAAGAATCTTTGAACTCTACGAGCTCTATGTACAGCTTGTTTATCTTCTTCAGATAATTCATCCATACCTAAGATTGCAATGATATCTTGTAGTTCCTTGTATTTTTGTAATAAGGTTCTTACTTCTTGCGCAGTGTTATAGTGCTCTTCACCAACAATTGTTGGTGTTAAGATTCTTGAAGTAGAATCTAAGGGATCTACCGCTGGATAGATTCCCAACTCAGCAATCTTACGAGAAAGTACTGTCGTTGCATCTAAGTGAGCAAACGTTGTTGCTGGAGCTGGATCGGTAAGGTCATCCGCAGGTACATAAACCGCTTGAACCGAAGTAATAGATCCACTCTTAGTTGAAGTAATCCGCTCTTGCATCATACCCATTTCAGTTGCTAAAGTAGGTTGGTAACCTACTGCAGATGGCATACGACCTAGTAATGCTGACATTTCAGAACCTGCTTGGGTAAATCTAAAGATGTTATCTATAAAGAAAAGTATATCTTTTCCTGCACCGTCACCGTCACCATCTCTAAAATACTCAGCTAATGTTAAGCCTGATAAGGCAACACGAGCACGAGCTCCAGGAGGCTCATTCATTTGTCCGAATACGAAAGTAGCTTTTGATTCTTTAATAATTTCTTTATCAACTTTAGAAAGATCCCATCCGCCTTCTTCCATAGATTTATCAAATTCTTCTCCGTATTTGATAATTCCTGATTCAAGCATCTCTCTTAAAAGATCATTTCCTTCACGAGTTCTTTCTCCTACACCAGCAAATACTGATAAACCACCGTGACCTTTTGCTATATTGTTTATCAACTCTTGAATAAGTACAGTTTTACCTACACCTGCTCCTCCAAATAAACCAATTTTACCTCCCTTAGCGTAAGGTTCAATTAAATCAATTACCTTGATACCTGTGAAAAGCACTTCAGTTGCTGTTGATAATTCTTCAAATAATGGAGGTTGTCTGTGTATTGGATAACCACCTTCTTTCGAAACAGGATCTAAACCATCGATAGGGTCTCCAACAACGTTGAATAATCTTCCGTAGATGTCATCACCGATAGGCATAGTAATCGCTGAGCCAGTAGCAACAACGTCTAGTCCTCTTGATAATCCATCAGTAGAATCCATTGCAACTGCTCTAACTGTATCCTCACCAATGTGACGTTGTGTTTCAAGAACAATTTTAATTCCTTTTTGATTAACTACTTCTAGAGCATCAAATATATTTGGTAATTCTCCTGAACCCTTTGAGAAAGCAACGTCAATTACTGGCCCGATTACCTGTGTGATTTTACCTGTTTTAGCAGACATATTTCAATTGAGTTTTATAAATATTAGTTATACTAAATTTGGGCGCAAAGTTATGTAATTTTCTTTTATTAAAGTAATTATTATTGATAAATTTAATTCCTTAATTTTGCATCAGTATTTAGTAATCATATTTGGATATAGAGAAAGTATAAAGAAGTGGAGGTATATAGAGGTCTTTCTGAGTATTTACCAGCTAAAAATGCTGTTGTTACAACTGGTACATTTGATGGTGTTCATGTTGGACATAAAACAATTATAAAAAATCTGAAGAAAGTTGCCACCGATTTTGATGGGGAGACTGTTTTGGTGACTTTTCATCCTCACCCAAGACTTGTTCTCGAGGAAGATTGTGATTTAAAGTTGTTAAGTACTATAGATGAACGGATTAAATTACTGGAGAAAGAAGGTGTTGACCACTTAATTATTATTCCTTTTAATAAAGAGTTTTCGCGGATGAGCTCGATGGAATTTGTTCGCGAAATTTTAGTTAAACAAATAGGAACCCAAAAATTAGTAATTGGATATGATCACCATTTTGGAAGAAATAGAGAGGGTTCTTTTAGTCATTTACTTGAGTTTGGTCCTCTGTATGGTTTTGAAGTAGAAGAGATTCCAGCTTTTGATGTAAACCATGTTAATGTAAGTTCAACCAAAATTAGGGAAGCATTAGAATTAGGAGATATTGTAACCGCTACTAAATTTCTAGGACAGCCTTATAAGGTTTCCGGAGAGGTTGTTAAGGGAGAGCAATTGGGTAGATTAATTGGTTATCCAACAGCGAATATCAAAGTCAAGCAAGCCTATAAATTAATTCCTCAACAAGGTGTTTACGTAGTTGGTGTAACAATTGGTAAGGAACATTTGTTTGGGATGTTGAACGTGGGAGTTCGGCCAACCGTTAGTGCAGAAAAAGAGGTTTCTATTGAGGTGAATATATTTGATTTTGATCAAGACATATATGGAAGCCAGATTGAAATAGATTTTATCAAGCACATTAGAAACGAAATTCAGTTTGACAGCGTTAATGAATTGAAACTACAATTGGAACAAGATTTGTTTTTATGCAAGAAAATTCTAACAAAAGTATGAGATTTTTGTTAATACTATTTCTTTTTGTGTCTCAGGTGGGTGTAAGTCAATTATACTCTGATTCAGCGTATAAAAAAGTTGCTGTCTATAATGATCTTCAAGATGCCCTAGTTGATTCGGGAAGTGTGAAGAAATTGATTCTTAAAAGGGATAAGCTGACTATTTTCCCCATGGATATTCTGAAGTTAACAGAACTCGAATATTTAGATTTAAGTTCAAATAAGATAGATTCATTACCTACTGAAATAAATCAATTAAAGAATTTAAGAGTTTTGATCTTAACAAGAAATAGTCTTTTAAAATTTCCAAAAGAAATCTTTGAACTTCAATATCTAAAAGTTTTAAAGATAGGAGGTAATGAGTTTGAAACTATACCTAGAGGGATAGACAGTTTGAAAGTGATCGAGGAAATTGATTTGTGGAATACCAGTATCAATGATTTACCATTCGGTATTGAAAATATTAAATCACTAAAACGATTGGATCTGCGTGGAATCTTACTGAATTACGAAAAGCAAGAAGAGATTTTCGAATTACTTCCTAATGTTAAAGTTTATTTGAGTCCAGCATGTAATTGCGGATTTTAAATTATTATTTCTTTTTATTTCTAGGATGAAATTCAATGATTTCACTTCTTAAAAAATCACGATCTAAGTGCGTGTAAATTTCTGTTGTGGTAATTGATTCATGTCCTAGCATTCCTTGTATTGCCCTTAAGTCGGCGCCACCCTCTAAAAGATGAGTAGCAAAAGAATGTCGGAAAGTATGTGGGCTAATACTCTTTTTGATCCCCGCAGATAGACAGAGCCTTTTGATTATAGTGAAAATCATTACTCTTGTTAAGCCAGCTCCTCTACGATTTAAAAAAAGAATGTCTTCTTCTCCAGGTTTAATTGTTTGGTGACTTCGGTAATGTTGTGTGTAAAGTTGAATTTCCTTAATTGCTTTTTCTCCTATTGGTACAAAGCGTTCTTTGTTTCCTTTTCCGATAACTTTAATAAACCCTGAGTCAAAAAATAAATTGGTAATTTGAATTCCAATTAATTCGCTAACTCTAAGGCCACAACTATAAAGGGTTTCTATGATGGCTTTGTTTCTTTGTCCTTCATTTGAGCTTAAATCTATTTGATTTACAACCTCATCAATTTCATAAACAGAGAGCGTATCGGGAAGTTTACGACCAGTTCTTGGAGCCTCAAGAAGTTTGGAAGGATCATTTTTTATGAAATCTTCAATTATAAGATATTTGTAAAAACCTTTTATTCCTGAAATAATTCGTGCCTGACTTACAGGACTCATTCCTAAATCGGCAATCCAATAAACAAATTGCTGTAATTCTTTTAAATCAAATTCACGAGGTGGTTTTGGCTTTTTTAGAGCCGCAGCAAATTTATAAAGCTTATCAATATCTCTTAGATATGCTTCGATTGAGTTTTTAGATAAACTTTTCTCAAGCTTTAAAAACGATTTGTATCCATTCCGAATAGCTCTAGACATTAATTTAAACCTCTACTATCTTTAATTTTTTCATAAGCTTCCTGTACTTTTTGAAACTTATCCTCAGCCGTTTGAACATGATCTTGTCCTAAATGAGCCACTTTATCTGGATGATATTTAACCGCCAATTTTCGATATGCTTTTTTTAACTCTACTTCAGTAGATGAAGATGCAATTCCTAAAATTTGGTAACACGTATTTAAACTTGGTCCTTGTTGTTTTCTTGCTTGTTGACGACCGGATTGATAAGATCTTTGACCACCATGTGAATGTTGTTGAGTATACATGGCTTTCATACTTAAGAATTCATAATGGTTAATTCCAATACCATTACTAATTCTTTGAATCATATCTATTTCAGTTCTGTGAATCTCTCCGTCAGATAATGCAATACCAAACATATATTGAACCAATAGACGTTTCTCGGCAATTCGCATGTTTAATTTAATTTGGTTTGCTACATCATCAATAGGGATTTCTTGCTTTAACACTTCCCCTAATACCTTTATTTTTTCAATTGCGATCGCCTCTCCAAAGTTTTGAAGGAAGTATCTTTTTACATAATCAAGTTCGGACTTTAGTATTTTACCATCCGCAGTCATTACTGCGGCAGATACTACAATGAGTGCTGCACTAAAATCTCCACGTTGGGTTTGTCGTTTCCTACCATGTTGTTTTGGGTCTTCGTCGGATTTGAAAATAGAAGTTCCTCCTTTATCGAATGCGCTACCAATAGCAACACCAATTAAAGCGCCAATTGGACCTCCGCCTAAAATCCATCCTAAACCACCACCTAAAATTTTTCCTAACATTGTTTAAAATTTATTGCATTTTTGTCAAAACATATACCATTTAGGTATTTTTGCCAATTTGACGGACTATAAAGATATGAAGAATCATTTTGTACTTTTTGACTTAGATGGAACTATTACAGATTCATCTTTAGGTATTATAAATTCTATACAATACGCCTTGAATAAAATGGGTTTAGAGGAAAACGATAATGATCGACTACGTTCCTATGTAGGCCCATCTTTAAAGCAAACTTTTTTGAGTAATTACTTTCCAGAAGGAGATGCTTATTTGCAGGCTATAAAATATTACCGAGAGTATTATGCCGAACAAGGTATTTTTGAAAACAAGTTATACGAAGGCATTGAAGATGTATTAGAAACAGTTCATAATGCCGGTGGGAAAATAGCTTTAGCTACTGCAAAGCCAACCTATTTTGCTAAAATTATCTTGAAGTATTTTGGGATATATGATGTTTTTGATACTGTTGTCGGAAGTCATTTAGAAGGTACAAGATCTTCAAAAAACGAAATTATTTTTGAAGTGTTAGATCAATTGGGGTTACCTCAGTCAGATTCTATCTTTATGATTGGAGATCGAGAATATGATATTTTTGGGGGAAAGCATCACAATTTAAAAACAATTGGTGTAGAATATGGATATGGACCTAAAGGTGAACTTTTAAATGCTAAACCTGATTATCTGGTTAACTCAACAAAGGAAATTTTAAGTTGCTTTTAAATTATTTACTTCCCAATAATTAATCGGAAATCATACTCAAAACCTTTCGTCGGTGCTTTTGCATAGTTATATACAATATCTCCTTTGGGGTCTATTAGAAAGTAGTTAGCTGGAGTTTGCCAGTGTGATTTTTGAACTCTAAAATCAGCTATTTGATAATCAACCAATAATTGAGCTTTAAAATTGTAGTGGAAAATGTGTTCCGTTTTCTTTTTATTCATTAAGAATCTAGCGTATTCAGATTTTTCAATATCTGTAGAAATACAAACTACGGTTAAATCATCTTTATATCTTTGTTTGAGATAATCAATGATTTCAAGTTCTTTTTCAAAGGTCGTATCCCAACTTCTAAAAAAAGCTAGATATACGTATTTTCCTCTATAATCATGTAGATTGAAATTAGTGTTCTCATATTCGATTGTTATTTCTGGAGCCTTAGATCCGACTTCCAAATGGTTTATTTCTCCTTTTATATTTTTAGCAATGATTTTATGTAAGGGATAAGCAGTTGTTTCAATAATCTTGTCTAATGTGGCTGTTAGTTTTGATTTACGGTAATAATAAACATTTGATATTTCCTGTATTCCCTTCATTAAAATTAATTCATTTAACTCTCTATTGTTAGATGTTTTAGGGTTCACTTCGTCTAGCATCATTACTAAATCAGTTCTGTTCATGTATTTATGAAAAGGAGATACATCGTTGCTCAGTATTGTGTGCTTAACTATTCCTTTAAAAAAGGCATTAAAAACGTGCATACTTTGTATGTTTCCAGAGAAATCTTCAGCAGTAGAGATGTGCTTTTTTATAAATTCATCTCTGTATGTTCTCATTACATACATATTTAATTCTGCGGTTTTGAATTTTAAATATTTTTGAAAATATGCATTGTCAATTGTTTTATAAACAGCTTGAATACTGTCTGTAAAGTTGAGGATGTGTTTGTAATTCTTTCTTTTAAATGGATTGTTGGCAAGGAAGTCTGAGCATGTGACGTCAAGCGTATCGATTAAGTAATTCAGCTCGGTAGCGGAGATGTTTTTGATTAGAGCTTTTCTTAAATCTTTCGCGAAAAATCCATTTGACTTGTTTAGCTTTTTTAAAGCTGCTCGAATAGTTATGTAGTAATTGGATGAAGGTTCTATGAAAATAGTACGTTCAACTTTACCCAATTTAATGATTGCAAAGTTTGTTGAGGAATTATTGATTTTAAGGTTGAAATTACCAAAATCGTCTGTAAATCCTTCCGATATTGTTTCTGGAGTGTTTGTAATAAAATCTCTGACGATTACTAGTTCAACTTTTTTGTTGTTGTAGGTTCCGCCTTCCACACCTTTAATATTTCCAGAGATTGAGCTTTGAAGCCCAGTTCCGAAAACGTTAAGGGTAAAAATTAAAAATATATTTAATAAAAGTTTATTCACTTGCTAAAAAAGCATTTAATTTTTCAGGGAGAAATTGTGAAACGTCTCCATTATTTCTCAATATATCACGAACGATTACGCTGTTTATTGCCAAGAACTCAGTATTGGTCATGAAAAATATAGTCTCAATAGATTCTTCAATCTTGTTATTCATGATGGCAATACTCTTTTCGTATTCAAAGTCCTTTACATCTCTTAGACCTCTTACAATGAAATTAGAGTTGTTCTCTTTACAGAAGTTTACCGTCAAACCATCGAAACTCACTACTTTAATTTTAGGTTCATCACCAAAAACAGTTTTGATGTGACTAATTCTTTCCTCTAATGTGAAAAAATATTTTTTATCAGAATTTCTTCCAATTGCAATGATTGTTTCATCGAACAAGGGAAGAGCTTTTTGTACAATCGCCTCATGACCTTTTGTAAAAGGGTCGAATGATCCAGGAAAAACAGCCGTTCTTTTTTGATCCATAAAGCCAAAATAAATTATTTAAGGTCAACTTAAATAACTAATTCAAATCTTTGTGAGCAATTAGGTGTTGAAATAATAATTTAATAACTGAAAATTGAGAAACTTACATTTCCATATTTCCGTGTTTCGATGTGATTAGAGTGTCGGAATTTTGTCTTTTTTGAATGCTCTACAATAAGCCATCCATCTTCCGTTAGTAGTTTGTGTTTAAAAACTATTTCAGGGATTTCAGAAATTTTTTCCATATCATATGGAGGATCGCAGAAGATAATGTCAAATCGTTTTCGAATGGAACTTAATGCTTTAAAAACATCCTGTTTTGCAGGGCTGAAGTTGTCCAAGCCTAAATCATTCTTGATTTTATTTTGGTAAGCGATACAGTTTGCATCTGCATCAAATGCGGTAACATGACCTACACCCCTTGATAAGAATTCATAAGAAATATTCCCTGTTCCACTAAAGCAATCTAAAATTTGTAAATTCTCAAAATAGTAGTTGTTGTTGATTATATTAAACAGACTTTCTTTTGCGTAATCTGTTGTTGGTCTTACCGGCAAATTATCAGGAGCAACAAATCTTCTACCTTTAAGTTTTCCGCTAATTATCCGCATAAGTGCTGATTAAAGGTGGTGTAAAAGTAGTGCTTTGGTATTTCATTTAAACCTGCGGCAAGTTTAATATTCTTGTTTCGATTGCCAAAATGTAAATTCTTGATGTATTGAAAAAGTAACTGATGCGTTTCTGAACCTGTCTTTATTTCTCCTAGTAAGTAAGTATCAATTTCTAACGGATTGATTTCTAATTGTTCAGCAGTGAACAATACAAAATAAAGAAAATCTTCTTTTTCACTGTAGGAGAATGAATTAACAAAATTAAGTTTGCCGTTTTTTAGGTAAATGAAATCAAAATAGTTTTTATGTACATTTAAAATCACTTTCTTCTCAGAAGCAGAATAAAAGTCTCTAATGATGGATTGTAGTCCAACTGCTAAGTCATGTGATATCTTGGCTTTAGGAAAAACTTTTTTAGTCCAATCATTTAATTCTTTTGGAATAGCATAGCAAACAATAATACCTTCTTTCTCGAAAGCTTTACTCTTATAAACAAAGTTTTCGGGAACTTTGGTGTTAAGGTTTACATACGCTTTTACTTGTGATGCATCAAACAATGCTTTTGGAATAACAGCGAAGTGAGTGTTTGCAACACTTAGAAATACCTCATTGTATTTTTTGGATATTTTAACAGGGGATTTTTTTAACGTTTCAATAAAAGCGTTAATTTTAAATTCCTCCTCTAGGCCACTCTGAAAATCATGTTCGGCAATAGCTATGTGAGTTGAAGATTTTGTTTTTAATGCATTAGCAATAAAGAAATTGTCTCCAACTTTTAAGCTTAAACTATAATTAGTTAGGTTGTTTATATCAAATGATTTATCGATGAAGACATCCATATTATTGCCAGTTTCCTTCTGTTGTTGGGTTGGTTAAACTTCCAATTTTAATAAGAGCTTCCTCGTCGAAATTTTCAGGATAAATTCTCAAGCCTTCAACGAACGTTTTCTTTAATGTTTGAACTTCTAAGAAGAAAACATATCTACCGTTATTGTTCTTGGTTTTCTTTGTTACCATTTCGAATTTTTGTGAAGAATAAGGTACTAACGGAAGTGAATCAATTTGTACTGTATGTTTTTCTCCAAATACTTTTTCTTCTATGGATACATAGGTAGTGTCTTTGATTGGGCGGTTATTTCTTATTGCATCATTTACAGCTATGGTGTCATTCTTATCCACTAAGTATTTAATTACAGCTATTGAATCGTACTGGATGAATTTCAACAAAGAATCCCATTCGTTACAATATTCGCCTTTCGCAGCTAGGTACTCTACCTGTAAATCTCTAATGGTAAGCAGCTTTTCTCGAATTTCTATTTCCCTTTTTTCAAAAACATCTTTGAATTCAATATCGTCAGCTAAGCTGAAATATGAACCTACTCCTAGTGCGATTGTAATTATTGATAAAGCAGAAAACATAGAGTATTTAACAATTTTCTTGTGCATTGGAATTAATTGTAGTTCTAAGGCAATGAAAAATATTAGAATACCAATAATACAGAGTCCAAAGATTATGAATCCACTTTTATCTTGCAGATTAACCTTTCGGATATTGATGTCTTTCGATTTAACTTTTGAGATTGTATTTAAATCATTTGGGTTCCTAATTTGATTCGCTACAATTAATACATATTTATCTAAGGTTAACGTATCTTTCGTTTTTTTCACCAAGCGATCTAGTTCATCTTTTGGCAATAAGCCTATATCAAATTTGCTTTCAATTTCTTCCACCTTTCCAAGTAGGTTGTTTTGGAATTTATTAATGAAAACTTGAACCTCTTTTGCTTTAATTTTGTCTCTTTCAAGCTCTGTTTTACTTTGAAGAATAGCTAATGAATCGGCAATAGGTTTTGCAGCTGCATAAAGCGCGTCTTTCTCCGTTTGCGCTTTAGAAAGTGCGTTTATTTGAACTAAACTTTCGATGTGCGGTGTGTATTGTGCTTCAACCGAATCACACATTGAGATGTAGTAGTCTTCGCCAACAAAGTAAGCTTTCTTATAGCTAACTAATGGCGTTATGATCATTCCTAAGCCTACTAGGAAAAGTAAACCGTATATAATAGGTTTAAATATGCTGTCCAAATTCATAATCTTAATTTGTTGTTGCGATTAACGATACTAAATTACAATTATTTCATGTTAGAGTTTAATTTTCCAAAAGATAAATATCTATGAACATATTCTTAAAATTTCAGCTTTCCATATTTTTGGAGAACATTTTATAATTAGAGTAGTACCTTTATTTAGTGCAGAAAAATCTGAGCCAATTATTCCCTTTTGAACCCACACGTTTTCAGTCTCTTGCGTTGGTTAAGTTGGAGAAGTTTACTTCTTATAAAGAACGGAAAGCGCTGTTCGTTTTGAAAGGGTATGCTGGTACGGGTAAAACTACACTGATTTCAACTTATATTAATTGGGTTCCTCAAGTTGGATTAAAAACAGTTTTAGTAGCACCAACTGGTCGCGCGGCAAAAGTATTATCGAATTATTCCAATAAGTCTGCCTTTACAATACATAAACAAATTTACTACCAGGCTCATGTAGACGGTAATATTGTATTCACTGTTCAAAAAAACAAGTACACAAATACTATTTTTATTGTTGATGAGGCTTCAATGATTAGTAACGTAGGAACGATGGGAGGTTCTTTTATTTCTAAAGGAAGAACACTTTTAGATGATCTATTGGACTACGTTTATTCAGGTGTAAACTGTCGATTAGTCATGGTTGGAGATACGGCTCAGTTGCCTCCAGTTGGAAGTAATGAAAGCCCCGCATTGGATAGCATATACTTATCTACTAGATACCCAATTCAAGTTGGTGAGATTGAATTAAGTGAGGTGACAAGACAATCACAAGATTCAGGGATTTTGTACAATGCAACTATAATTCGAAATTTACTCAAAAATGAAAGCGATTTTTTCCCTAGGTTTGAGGTAGATAATTTCGATGATATTCTAAAGTTAGGTGGCTATGAAATAGAAGAAGAGGTTTCGACTTGTTATAGTAATTCAGGAATTGAAAACACAGTAATCATTTGTCGGTCGAATAAACAAGCGAATAATTTTAACAAATACATTAAATACAGTGTTTTATATCAGGAAGATGAATTGAACGCTGGTGATTTATTAATGGTTGTTCGAAACAACTATTTTTGGTTAAAATTAGAAACCGATATTGATTTTATTGCTAATGGTGACATGGCGGAAGTGCTCAGAGTTATAAATTATGAGGATAAATTTGGGTTTCGATTTGCAAATGTTTCGATTCGTTTACTTGACTTTAAGAGAGAAGTAGAGTTTGAAATAAAATTACTTTTAGATACATTAATGGCAGAGACACCGTCGTTGTCCAAAGATGACGGTCGAAGATTGTATGAAGAGATTTGGAATAGTTATTCTGACACAAGAGATAAAAGAAAACGACAAAAAGCAGTTAAGGGTGATCCTTACTTTAATGCTTTGCAAGTTAAGTTTGGCTACGCTATCACATGTCACAAGTCTCAAGGAGGGCAATGGGAGAATGTTTTTGTTGATCAAGGCTATCTAAAAGATGAAATGATCGATCGGGAATACATTCGCTGGTTATACACAGCAATAACAAGAGCAACTAAGAAGTTATATCTAACAAACTTTCACGATAAGTTCTTTAGTACCACTTAATTTTTGACAAAGCCAAAATCAATGTGGTAATGATCATCATGCATATTATCTACAATTGGCTGAAGGTATTTTGCGAAATAGATATTTCTTTTCTTAAGAATTTTTCCTGACTTAGTTTTAAATAAATCATCTTTTAAGTTAATCTTAAGCAATACTTTTTTCACAAACATATTTCTTTTTCGGGCAGCAATTTCCAAGGCAAGAATATGTTGAGCCATCATTTCAAAATCTATTTCTATTTTTGGATTTCGCAATAATTTACCATTCGCATCAAACTTCATAGCGTAATGTCGTAAACCGTAATTGTGATCCCTAGTAAATGGTTGCTTGTTTTTTAGTAATGGGGAGCCGAAATCAATAGAAGTTCCATTTTGATGTGTTCTGTGTGGACACATTTTACCGCCTTTTTTATTAGAACACTCCATAATTAAGAATTTTCTTTTAGGATATTTTACTTTGCAATCTTTGTAAGCATCAAGAGTTATGTTAAGAACTTTAGAATGCACCCAGGCTCTATTGAATAAAACATAACTTAAAAATGAGAAGTATTTATAATTGTCTTTTTTTCTTGAAAATCTTCTTCCATTAACCAGTTTTCCTTTTTTAACGGAACCTTCCGATTTACTTTTTCCTTTCCCATTTAATGTAGAAGTGCATGCGCTAGTTAAGCTTATTAAAAGAATTAAAACGATGTTTTTCAATAAAAATGGGTTTTAGTTTAAACTCCCTCCAAATTCTATAACGCAGTTCTGACCGTACTTTTTGTGCGGTTGAATGGAGGTTGATACGTATATGAATGTATTACTTAGAATGTTTTTTCGGTGACCAAGATTTTTGATTCCGTCATCAATTAAAAGATCAATTACAATCTCTTTGGCATCAGTAGACCCGTAATGTATATTCTCACCTAAATAGGAGTATATTTTAATAAGCTTCTTTGTTCTTTTTGTGTAGTTTTTAAAACCAACAGACTGGTGACCTATTTTTCCTGCTTTACCTGTAGTTTTGCTGTGATGTTTAGCAAAAAGATGTAAATTCTGTTGGTGATTTAATGGTAGAAGAGGTGCTTGATTCGCAAGGTCTCTTTTGAGACTTTTAATGTATTTTTTACTGTAAGATGTATGCTTCTTTAAATAGGAGTTTAATGTGGTTTTTAGAAATTTTTGAGGATTTATTCGTGCAAGGTTTATATAGTAAATCACCTCTTTTTCAGTTTGAGTTAACCCCGATTCCTTTAGGTTAACCAGTGCTGTTTTCTTTTCTTCATCAGTCCAATTTGTTGCTGATAATAGGAAAAAGGAAATTAGTAAAACCTTTAGCATACTAGTGTAACGAATTATGTTTTCTTTTTATTGAATAGGAGCAGTGTTTTTTTTGATTTTTCTTTATTTAGGAATAATAAAAAGAACATAAGAAGGAAAGGAATAGCAGGTATTTTGTATCGAACTAGACTTCCTATTATTGGAGTTACCATTCCTATTATGGTTAATAATCCAAATGCAAACATGATGAAAAAGTATCCAATTTTATCAAAGTTTTTTATCTGACCATACCAAATACAAAAACTTATAAATGCAAAAACTATTATGTTTTCGATTGCATTTGGCAATATAACAATAGAGTAAATCTCCCAAGGAAATGGTCTGCTAACTGCATTAAAGAATCCAAGTATAAAATACTTTAAAAAACTAATAGGAGTATCCTCTAATTGTCCTGTTTCAATTAAACTTTTTGCTTTTACCTTTTCTGCAAGTCCTAAAAAGGCAGATTTTTTCCATTTGAGTACCGAGAAAAAGCTCCATCTAAAACTATGCTCATGTTTAAGTACTGCCGCTAGAAAGTACACACCAAAGTTGGTAATCATTTTTATGATAGGATGAGGACCTTTTTTGTATAATATCCAGAGGTATCCAGTTATTGCTGGAACAAGTGTTAAACCTACGTAAAACTTTATGTGAAATAAGCATAGAAAACAAAAGCAAAGTAATAAGTAATGTTGCCAGTAGGCTCTTTTTGTGAAAATCTTGTTAAGAACATTTAATGTGATTCCGAAAAAAAACAACAAAGGACCTTCTTTTAAGACTGCGCTACTCCAAAAAACTAACGATGGTAAAAAGAATATTATCAATCCCAACCAAATCTTTTTCCCTGAAAAGTATCGATGAAACGCTTTATATATAAAAGTGATTCCGTAAAAAGAAGCAAAAGAAAAAAATAATAAATGAACGTAGTAGTTACCGAAAGAAATCCACCTTAACAAGGCGTTAATTCTAATTACAGTTCGGTTGTCATTATAAAAGGTGTTTCGTTCTTGCGGAAACCAATTATTCATTGCATCTAAATATGGCAGTAAATCCTTACCTTCATCGATACCGAGCAGTATTCGAAAGTATTTAACAGGGCTATCAAAAAATACACGGTGAAGATGATAGCTATCATCAAAGTAGCGATACGTATCAGCTTCTTCTCTTATGTCGTAATAAAAAGTATATAAGTAGGTTAGTGCTAATCCTGCAATAATTTTTAGTATAAAGGCACTAAGTAAAAATTTTCGAGATAAACCTTGAAGGTTGAAAAAACTCCATTTATAAACACCCCAAGAGAAATATAGAAATAAAAATATGGGAAGTACTGCAAACATGACTTTAAAAGTAAAAATAAGAGTTTATGAGTTAACAAAAAAAGGCCATATGCAAAATGCAAATGGCCTTCAAATATCTAAAACCTTCAAGTTATTTTTTGAAAGTCATTTTTTCTTTAATTCTAGCAGATTTACCAGTTCTGTCACGTAAATAGAATATTCTAGCTCTTCTTACTTTACCTTTTTTATTTACTTCAATCTTGTTTAAAAAAGGAGAACCTAAAGGGAAAATTCTTTCAACACCTACACCCCCACTTACTTTTCTAATAGTGAATGTTTCTGTAGCTCCTGACCCTCTTCTCTGTAATACAGTACCCTGGAAGAACTGTGTTCTTTCCTTTTCACCTTCTTTAATGGTGTAATATACTGTTATTGTGTCTCCAGCTCCGAATTCTGGCCACTCTTTCAAGTCGACTAATTCGTTTGATATAGTTTTTAATAAATCCATTGTCAATCTTTCTTGGTGATATACTGTGCCCCAAAAATGGGAGTGCAATATTACAAAAAAAAATTAATGAAACACTAATGAATTTAATAAATATTAAAAGATCACAAAACTTTTATTATATTCTTTCGTAAAACGACTGACTTCTTTACTATTGTATTGTAGTTTGTGATTTATTTATATGGGTAGAAAGATACGTTAGTGCGCAAAATAAGTTTAAAATTTTTTGTAGTATTTGTTTTTTGCTTTTCGGCATGTTTGTCGTCAAGCAATCTGTATGCTCAAAAGTCTGATCCAAGTTTAAAAGCTCAAATTAAAGCAAGAAAGGAAGAATTAAAAGCGAAACGAAAAGCGAAAGACATTGAGCGTAAGAGAGATGATTTAGAATATCGTAAACTACTTCAACAGAAAGAAAAAGCTAAGAAATATAGACAACAACAACTTAAGAAGGAAGCTGGTTTAGCAAAAAAATATAGAGAACAACAAGAAGCTAAAAGGCAAAAAGATCTCCTAAATAAAAAAAAGGAAGAGCGTTCTAAGCAACAAAAAATAGCAGAGGAACAGGCAGAGGAACAAAAAAGATTAGCAGAAGAAGCTAAAGAAGTTTTGCGCGAAAAAGCAAAAGAACAAAAACGGATTCAAGATGAGCTCAATGCCCAAAAGGATCTAGATGCTTTAGAAAAGAGATTTAAAGACGAACAGGAAAAAGCAGATGAAATTGCTATTCAGAAGAAAAAAGCATTAGAGGAAAAAGAAAAGGCCATTCAAAAAGAACAAGATGATTTGGAAAAAAAGGCCACACTAGACCAAAAAAAGAATGAGCAATATGAAAAAACTAAAAATAATGCCCAAGTAGAAGTTGACGAAATAGACTTAAAAAATAGTAAGGAGAAGTCAACGAATGAAGCTCAAACAGAAGCTCAAAAGAAAATAAAGAAAATTGAAGAGCAACGTGCTTCCGCTAAGATTAAAGTGGAAATGCGCATCAAAAAGGAGTTGCAAAAGAAACAACTTTTGGATTTAAGAAAAAGAACAGAGAACGCAATTAAAAATAGAAAAAGATTAAAGGATGCAGCGAACAAAAGAAAAAAATATGATCGAGAACGATTTAAAAAGGAGTTAGTTAAAATTAAAAGAGAAATTGAGAATAGGAGAGATATCGATGGTTTTAAGAGGAAGGCGCTCGCTAAAGAGCAAGAACTAAAACAAAAGTATCAGGATAAATTAAGCAAAAAGAATGCAGACCAAAAGGCCATTTTAACATCGAAAGAGCAAGATGCAGCCTTGATACAAGAAAAAATGGATAAGGCTGCTCGTAAAAGAGCTGAACTTCAGATGAAGCTAGAAACGGAAAGAAATAGTGAATTAGCAAAAGAAGCTAAAAAGCTCGCTAATGCAGAACGCTTATTGGCTGAAGAGCAGAAAAAAGATTCTGACCGTCAGCGAAAAGAAGATGAAGACTTGAAAAAAAGGCTCGATAAATTTAAAAATATTGAGACCGCAAAAAAAGTAAAATCACAAGAAAAGAAAAATAATAAATTGGCGAAACTAGCCGAAATAGCAAAGAAAAAAGCTGCTGTAGCAAAGAAAAAAGCTGCTTTTGAGGAGGCTCAAAAGATTGCTTTGCAAAAGCGAGAAGAAGAAAAGAAAAAACAAGCCCAGGAAAAAGCTGTAATTGCCTCTGAGAAAGCAAGAAAAGATGCTGAGTTTGCTGATAGAATGAAAAAACGCGCCGAGAAAGTTGAAGGTCTAAAAGCCGAAGCTGATAAATTAAAACGTGCGATAAAGAAGAAAAAAATAGAAGGAAAAGCTAATAGAGATAAGTTAAACAAAGAGTTTTTATCAGGAAAAGATTCTTTAAACATAGCGAAAAAACAAGAAGTATCAAAAGATCAAATTGAAGAGAGAGAAAGGAAGGAAGGAAGCGACTTTTTATCAAGAGAGCAAAAGAAAAAACTTGAGCAAGAGGAATTAGAACGTAAAAATAAAAAGTTGGAACGTGAGAAGGAATTAGAAATTCAAAAACTTGCGAATAAAGAAATTCAAAAACATCAAAAAGAATTAGAAAAAAAGGAAAGTGCCTATGCCGATTATCAGCGCAAGATTGAAGAGAAAGTAAATGATTCTAAAGAAAACTTAAAGTTGGTTAAGGAAGCGGAAGCAAAGGCGGAGAAGTTGGAAAAAGAAAAGTTAACTGTAAAGAGAAAACAATTATTAGAAAAAGAAAGTGAAGCGCAAAAGCGGAAAGCAAGTATAGATAAAAAAATAGCTGACAAACTAAAGCTTAAAAATGAGTTAGCTAGTAAAAAGGAGTCCTTAAGGCTAAAGGTTCAAGCTGAAAAAGATTCTTTAGATCAAGTTGATTTTTTGAATAAACAACAAAAAGATTCGCTATTTGCTGTAAATAAGTTGAAAAAAGCAAAGGAGTTAGCAAGGAAACTTGAAGAAAAAGCAAAGATTAAAGCCCTGCTTGCAGCTGAAAAACTGAAAATCATCAAGGAAAAAAAAGCTCAGGATAACAAAATAGCTGAAATTAATAGTCCGCTAGAGGAGAAGAAGAAGGCATTAAAAGAATCTGCTAATAAAGATAAATTGAAGAAAAGAGCAGAGAAGGTTATAGCTGTAAAAGTTGCCGAAAATTCTGAGAAAGATAAAACTACTGGAGTGACTAATGTTAAACCATCTGAAGCTATTGCTTCAGATCCTAAAAAGCAGAAAACTGCCTTAGAATTAGAAAAGGAAAAAATAGCAAAAAGGGAAATAAAACGAAAGAAAGAGCAAACAGAAAAGCTCAAAGAAGCGGCAAGAAAAAAAGATATAGGATTAGAGCAGGCTCAAATGGAACAGTTGAAACGGCTTGCTAACAAAAGAGCTGAAGAAAATAAAGAAGCTCAAAAGGCAAAGCGGAAAGCGCTTAAAAATCAACAAAAAGAATTGAAGAGAGGGGCAAAGAAAAGAGATGCTCAAATGATTGCTGATGCCAACAAAACTATTGATAAAAAGGCGGATAGATTAGAAGAAAAGGTGGTTAAAGCGGCTGTTATTGATGAAGAGAAAAAACAAGAACGAGTTGCTGAAAAAAAAGCCTCTAAGTATGATGAAGTTGCTTCTGAATTAGCAAAGAATAATGCTCAAATTGAAAAGCAAGAAAAAGAAAAAACAGCAAAAGAGGAGAAAAAATTAAAGATTCTTCAAGACAAGGACGCAATTCGTAGAGCAAAATTAAAAGCGCGATTAAAGTTGAATAAAAATGTACAAGAGGATGAGACTTTCAAAGCAAAGGTAATTCGTGAATTCAATGAAGGAAAGGCCGTAACGGGACGAAAGAAAAAGCAAAAAGAATTTATTATAAAGGAATACCAAAAAGAGGTTAAAAAGAAATTAGAAGAACAGGTTAAGTTGGCTGAAAAGAAGTTGGTTGAAGCGGAGAGAAACGCTGCAATTCAAAAGGAGAACATAAAAGGATCTACCTCATCTCGGAACCAAATGTATTTATATTCTAAAAAGATTAAAGAATTAGAGGCTCAGTTGAAAGTTGAACAGGAATCTAAAGCTTTAGTAGAAGGTGGTTTAAATGAATTAAATGAATCTGGATTAACTGGGAATAATGTTGAGGTTGAACGGAATGAAAAAGAGACGAAAATTAAAGAGCGCGAGCTTAAAATTAAAGAGATTGAGAAAGAGTTAGAAAGATTACGAGAATTACACAAAAAATCGAAAAATAAATATTACGCAAGTAAAGCTAAGAATAAAGCTAAAAAAGATGCGGGTTTAGAAAACGTAAAAGAAAAGCTAGAAGCAGCTAAATTAAAGCGTGATTTCGCAAAACTGGAAACACCAGAGCAACGAAATAGCAGACTTAAAATTGAAGGTGAAAAACGAAAGTTGTTAGCCAAAAAGCGAAAGCAAAGGTTGAAATTAGAGCGTAAGAAGGCAAAACTAGAAGCTCAAAGAAGGGCATTTAAAATAGCAGAGAAAGAAGCTCTTATTAGTGAGAAAGTCAAGTTAATTAGAAAAACACAAAAAAGGCAAGATTTAATTTTAAAAGATAAGGCACAGGCTGAATTAAAAGCAGAAAACGAAACTGCAGCTTTTAGAAAAGATAGTATCCGTAATGCGAATAAACTATTAGTAGAGAAGTTAAAGCGTGAAAAGGCTCAGAAGCAACGAATTGACGAGTTGGTAAAGCTAGAAGATAAAGCTAGAATTGATGCTAAATTATCGAGTGAAGCTTTGTCTAAAGATGTGAAAAATAAATTACTCAAAGAACGTGCAAGGCTAAGTGGAGAACTAGATAAAATTGAAACGGAAAGGAATGCTGAATTAAAGAAAAATACTAGAGAAAAAATTAAGAAAAAAATACGAAATGCTAAGGGTGAAAAAGTAAGTATTGCTAGAGATTCACTAAAACGTATTCTAGAGGAAAAGTCAGAAGTTGAATGGCAAAAAATTGCAAAGAAGGAAAAGATGTTACTAGCAAAAAGTAAAGCTAAAAAACAAGCTTTAAAGCAAGTGAAGAAAGCTATTATTGAAAAGCAAAAAGAAAGTGGAAAGGTAACAGATGATGAGAAATTAAAACAAGAAAAGGAAAAGTATCTAAAGGAAAAAAAGAGGTTAGAAGAAACTTTAACTGCTGCAAACAAAAAGGTTGAGAATAAAGATAAGATATTAGATGTTGACTATGCATTGAAAATGAAAGACCTTAAAAAGAAAGCAAAACTTAAGGAGATTCGTGCGAAAGCTAAAAAGTATGAAAAAGAAGAGAAGCTTAAGAGTAAAGCCTTAAATAGTAAAAAGTTAAGTAAGGATGAAATAAGAATCATGGAATTGCGTGAGGAGATTAAGTTACTTGGAAAAGATATTGGAAGTACACGAGAGGGTTTAAAAAATGCTAAAAATGAACTAAAAGCCATAAAGGAAAAAGGTGACGTTGGAGATGCAATTAAAGAGAACGTTTTGAATAGAAGAGTCTCTAAATATTCAGCTAAGGTAAAGACATTGTTAGAAGATTTAAAGCATAAGCAAGAAGAGTTAGATAAATTAATTGGAGCAAAGAATAACAAAGGAGCTGTTGCTAATAAAGAAAAAACAGAAGATTTACTAAGAAAATTTCAGGCGTCTGAAAAGCGCAAGGAACTACTTGAGAAGCGGAAGCAAAGAGTAAAAAACGCAGCGTTAAAAGCAAAATCAGCGAAAAATCAAACTGAACAAACCAAAAATGATCGTGAAGATAGATTGGATCAAATAGCAAAAGATCAAAAGAAGGAGTTAAGAGATGAAATAAAGGCGGCAAAAGAAGCACGTAAAAAGAAGAGAAAAGAATTTTTAGTAGAGCAAGAAAGATTAGAGGCAGAATTGAATGCACTGGCAGATAAAGAGGCATTGGAAGAAGGTTTAGAAAGAGAAGTAGAAGATAGGAAAGAAGCTCTCGAACGTATTCAATCCAAGCTTTTAAAGAAGCTAAATAAGATAGACAAAAAGGAAAAAGATGATAAAGAATTTGAAGCTTTAGTTTTAGAAGAATTAAAGGAAAAGAAGGAGACTGAAGAGAAAAGAAGAAGGGAACAACGTTATCTAGAAAAGAAAAAAATAGAGAACCAAGAGAAAGCCAAAATGGCAAAGAATAAAAAGAAAAATACTGATGATGAAGTCTATTTTAACGCCGAAGCTCAGAAAAGAAAAGTTTACACAGACAGTATTCGAAAAATAAATGCTGTATCAGTAGACGAGTGGACTCGTTTATCAGTAGATGCTCGGAAAAAGAAAGAGAGTAGAAGAAAAGATAAGAAAAAAAATGAATTAGCAAAAGAGTTGAGGCGACGCGAGTTGAAAGATCAGCGTAAAGTTGATGCAGTAAAAAGAAAAGAGCTGGATGCGGCTAATATTGAGTTGGCTGCGGAGTTAAAACGAAAAGCTACATTGGATAGAAAAATAAATGCGGCAAAGAGAACAATAGAAGCATTAGCTATACGAAAGGAAGCTAAAGCGCTTTTAGAGGCTAAATTATCCAATCAAAGAAACGTTGAAGAGCGTTTAAAGGATTCTTTAAAGTTTGAAGCTCAAAAATTAGCTGAAAGACTAGTTCCTATAAAGTCTGGGATTGAAACGATAGAACGCAGTAAAATTGATTTAGAGGGTGATATTTTGGATTTAAAGACTAGAGAACTTCCAATTTTACAAGAATATCTCATAACCAATCAAAAATCAAAAAGTTTAAAGTACCAAAGTGAGCAATTAACGCATATCGAAAAAATAGAAATAAGAGCAAAAGCCACAAAGGTTGAAAAAGAAGCTTTAGAAATTAAATTAAGAGTCAAACAAAATTATTTGCTAAGATTAGATAAAGAGCGGCAATTAAATATTTATCGTCAAAAATTAGCTGTTTTACAAAAGCGATTAGAAAACCTAGATACTACCAAAGTCGATGATAAGGAAATAAATAAAGTATTGTTAATTCAGTATAGTCAAATTGAAAAGGCTATTACTTCTGTAAAGGTAGAGATGGATAAAATTTCTGGTGATATTATAACAAAAGAGAAAGAATACAATGCTGATATTCAATTAGCTCAAAGCGAAAGAATAAAATTTGGAGAAGAGGAGAATAAAAAAAATGAAGGCAAATTAAAAGCAACAGAGTTAGCTGTTGAGATTGAAAAATTAAAAGCACTTTATAAAAATTCTAACACAGGAAGTAAGCAAGCAGATATTTTAAGGGAAATAGAAGCTTTTCAACGTCAATTACCGGAAGGTATACACGAAGAGATTTTGTATGAAAATAATAGGACTATTAAGAAGTATATAGTTTGTAAAGGTGGGAACGTTGATATATTCAAAATGGTAATGTATAGTTGGGGAACAACTTATTACTTTAAAAATAAAGTAGCGATTACTAAAATGAGGTTTGATACTGAAACAAAGTATTGATTTACATGACACTATTTCACTAAGTGTGTAAGTTGCTTCATTACACTTTAATTCTGTTTTCAAATATAGCCAAAAATTGATTTAGGATAATTCCCCAATTTCTGATTGGCATATTCCATTTTTTAGTTGCTTCATTTACTGCCAGAAAAACAGATTTCATCACTGCATCATCCGTTGGGAAAGACAATTTATTTTTAGTGTATTTTCTGATTTTCCCATTCAAATTCTCAATTAAATTAGTGGTGTAAATTATTTTTCTAATTTCTAAAGGGAACTCAAAAAACACTGTAAGTTCCTCCCAATTCTCTCTCCAACTTTTAATTGCATAGCTATATTTACTATCCCATTTCTTCTCAAGGTCATCTAATGCTGCGGCAGCTGATTGTTTAGTAGGTGCTGCATAAACAGCCTTTAAATCACTAGAAAATTCCTTTTTGTCTTTCCAAACAACGTACTTCCCAGAGTTTCTGATTTGATGGACCACACAAATTTGAGTGACTGCATTTGGGAATACACTTTGAATAGTCTGTGTAAAGCCATTCAGGTTGTCAGTCGCTGTAATTAAGATGTCTTGAACTCCCCTGGCTTTAATATCAGTAAGCACACTCATCCAAAAAGAAGAAGATTCATTTTTGCCTAACCAAAGGCCTAGCACCTCTTTTTTACCGTCGATTCTTAACCCTACAGCAATGTATACGGTTTTGTTAATGACCTTAGAGTTTTCACGAACCTTGAAGACAATGCCGTCCATCCAGACTATTAAATATTGCTCTTCTAAAGGGCGATTCTGCCAGGCAATAATGTCCGACTTTATAGCGTCTGTTATTCTTGAAATAGTAGAAGTAGAAACTTTAATATCATACAAATCCTTAATCTGTTCTTCTATATCATAGTTACTCATTCCTTTAGCATACAAGGATATGATGATGGTTTCAATGCCAGCTGCCATTCCTTTTCGCTTGGAAATAAGTTGAGGGTCAAAACTACCTTCTCTGTCTCTAGGTACTTGTATTTCAGCTTCTCCATAGCTGTTCTTGATTGTTTTGGCTCCATAACCATTCCTTCGGTTACTGGACCGAGCTGGTTGATTTTTTTCGTAGTCTAGATGAGAATCTAATTCTGCTTCTAGCATTTTTTCAGTAGCTCTTTTTTGTAACTCCTGTAAAAAACTGTTCAGCTCTTTGCCATCTTTAAACGACTTTAGAAAGTCATCGTTTAATAAATCGTCTTTGTTCATCATGATATAATTATGTTTAAAATTAATACTTCTTTTTAAACACACTTATCAAATAATGGTCCTGCCGGAGGCTCCTCAATTAACTGATTCAAAGAAAAATTGAATCAGTTAATTCGAGGCTAAACCTTAAACCGTGAAAACGTAGTTACACAGTTCATGGGATACTCCCCTAACTATTTCACTTAACCTTGTTGTCTAATTTATATTTCACTTTCTTAACAAGCTTTCCATTCTTATCATAAAACTTAGAGTAACCCTCCTTTCTCCCATTTTGGTAATTGATTTTACTCTGTACATTTCCATTGCTATAATAAGTAGTAAAAAGTCCAGAAAGTCTTCCGTTTGAATAATTTATTTTTTGAAACGGTATGTCTGTACCATCAAAATAAACAGTCCATAAACCGTTTTTTACTGACTTCTTTAGTTCTTTTCTAAACTCTCTCAAGGCATCTCTTTTGAATCGAACTGTATCTTTTTCAGTCTTAAGAAGCCTGTATTGACCTTTTTCCCTAATGAATAACCCTTGATCATGATAAACTTCATAAGGACCATCTAAAAGCCCCTCGCTGTAAGTGCTTTTAATTCCAGATCTTCCGTTTGTATAAAATTTAGTATAAGTACCGTGTTTAACGCCAAGGCTATAGTTTGCTATGAATTTCTGGTTTCCGTTGTCGTAAAAACCTTCCCATTTTTTATCCATAATACCCATCGAGAAGCTTCCTTTTTCATTCACTTTTCCACTTGGGTACCATGAAGTCCAAATTCCATTTTCTTTATCGTCTTTGAATTTACCTTCATGATCTTTTTGTCCACTTTCATAATAAACAGACCATAAGCCATTTCGTTTGTCTTTTTTGAAATTTGCAATTCTTAACTTTTTTCCTGATTCATATAAGTACTCCCATTTCCCGTCTTTAAGCCCTTTTTTATAAAAAGCGGTATGCTCAGTCTTTTCAGTTCCAGGAAAATTATACTTCCATTTGCCCTCCCTTAAACCATTTTTGAAATTTCCTTTAATTCTAACTTGACTTTTATTGTACCAGACCCATGTACTATCTTCTGTACCCATTTTGAAATAACCCTCACTCTCTTTAGTACCATCTAAATTGTAAGCAAACCATTTCCCGTTTTCAATTCCATCTATGTATTGAGTACTGTCCTTAATTTGGCCGTTGGTATAAAACACACGATGTTTCCCACTTTTCTTACCTTGATTAAATTCACTTTTATACCAAAGGTTTCCGTTTTCGTACCATTTTGTTATTTCGCCATGTACTTTTCCGTTTAAGTAAATCAATTTACCTTTTGGTGCCCCATTGTCATAAAACTCCATTAATTCTCCTTTTCCTTCAGATACTGTTTGATATCCTTTTTTGTTCCAAGCATTTAGTATGCTATCATATCCATTCGTGAAATATGCTTCTTTGAATTTTTCACCGGTCACATACCAGTAAGTAAATGAGCTATCTTTTTTTTCTTTTTTATAAAATCCTTCCCATTCTTTTATCCCGTTTTCGAAATAAGATATCCATTTGCCTGTTCTTAAATCGTTACTATAATCACCTTGTAGTTTTATGTTTTTATTAGAGTACCAACTGGTGTATTTTCCATTTCTTTTTCCAGCTTTAAATATTCCCTCATCTTTTTTATCTCCGTTTTTGTAATAATAAGATACAATACCATGCAGTCGTCCAACGTTGTAATTAGCTATTTGTTTTAGATTTCCGTTTTGATACCAAAAAGTCCATTTACCGTGTTCTTTTCCATTAATGTACTTTCCTTCCGCTTCTTTTTTTCCGTTAGGGTACTTGTTTATAATGTACTCTGTTGCAGCTTGCTCGTTAGTTTGGGACTGTCCAAAAAGAGAAAAGCTTAAAATTGAAAAGGTGATTAAATAAAAAAGTCTCATAAAATTTAAGTTATGGTACCAAAATAACTCGAATTATTCTGAATAGTCACTTTGTGATCGTTAAATTTTTAACAGTTTAAATTGGATAGAGTTGTTGAAGTTGAAAAAAAACTTGTTATTTATCAGGTTTTACCTTATCCGATGTCTTTTTTTTGTAATTCCCGTTTTCTGAAACTTAGTTTTTTTGTTACGAAACAGCATTATTTAATTATGAAAATAAAAATCATGAGGAACTTATACTTTGTCTTATTTATTTTAACCTTCGGTTGTATTTCTGCACAAACCGTTTCACCAACCGTTTTAGACGGTGTATATATTCGAGAAAATAATTTCCAAAAAAAACCTACGGCTTACAATTTTGAAAGTGAAGCTAAACTTATGTGGAGTAAAAGGGTTTGGAGAGTGTTGGATTTAAGAGAAAAGATTAACCACCCATTTTATTACCCAATACAGCCCACTCGAAGTATGCGTAATTTAGTAACCGTAATTCGCGAAAGTCTGTGTGCTGGAGAATTATCTGCATATGATGTAATGAGTGATGAGTTTTTATATTTACAAAATTCGGTAGAAGCTTGTAAATTGGGTGAAAAAGTAGATACTATTTTTCAAACCGATGAAAGCGGAAATTTGGTACCAATTCCTATAAATGATCCTTTTCCAACCGAAAATGTTCGTCGATTTAGAATAAAAGAAGATTGGTTTTTTGATAATTCAAGAGGAGTGATGGAAGCACGGGTGATTGGGATTTGTCCAATAGAGGAAGCTTTTGATGAGTTGGGAGAATATAAAGGAGAACGGCCTTTGTATTGGATTTACATGCCAGAGTTAAGACTTACAATAGCTACTACTCCTGTACCTAACCCACATAATGATGCAAAAAGAAGAACGTATGATGATTTGTTTAATAAAAGATGTTTTAGTAGTTACATATATCAGGAGTCGAATGTTTATGGACGCAAAATATCTGGTTATAAACAAGGTTTAGCTTTGTTACTAGAGGGTAAAAAGATAGAACACGAAATATTTACATTTGAGCAGGATTTGTGGGAATATTAGAGAATTACGTTTCTTCGTGATCATGTTATAAGTATTTATTACTCATATTTTTAAAATAGAGTTTTTACAAGGGGTTAGGCATTGAAAAATTTCTTCAATTCAAAAAATATAGGCATATTTGTAACCTAATTTTTAAGAATATGGCGAAGAAATTAATTTCAAAACCACATCCGTGGCATGGTATTCCTATTGGAAAAGACGCTCCTAGCAAAGTTACTGCATTTATTGAAATGGTACCATCCGATACCTGTAAGTACGAAATAGATAAAGAAACTGGGTATTTGATGATTGATCGTCCTCAAAAATTTTCTAACATAATTCCTGCTTTATATGGTTTTGTTCCGAAAACGTATTGTGGTCCAAAAACAGCAAAGTTTTGTAGCGAAAAAATTAATAGAAAAGTTGCGGGTGATTGTGATCCATTGGATATCTGTGTTTTTACTGAAAGAGAAATTACGCACGGAAATATTTTAGTTGAAGCCAAAGTTATCGGTGGTATGAGAATGATCGATGGGGGTGAAGCAGATGACAAAATCATCGCTGTTTTAGCTCAGGATGAGGTTTATGACTTTGATGATATAAAAGATGCTCCGTTAAGATTAATTAATAGATTAAAGCATTATTTTTTAACATACAAGCAGATTCCTGGTGAAGAAGCTCCCAAATGTGAGATTACACATGTTTATGGTGCTGAAGAAGCTAAGAAAGTTATAGAGCTGAGTGTTGAAGATTACAATGATTTATACCCAGATGATTAATTCATCCAAAATAGTATTGGAACCGCTTAGAGAGATCTAAGCGGTTTTTTTTTGTTTTTTTTAGATGCATTTTAAACTAAATGATGTTTTTATTCGCTAATTAAGATTGCAAATTAAAGAGTAATATGACTTTTAATAAGCTAATTTTTCAATAGAGGGTAGGTTAACAAAAATAGCCTTCCAGTATTATTTAATTAGATTTTTTTTATATTCCCAGATCGTCCTTTCCTAAAGACTTTATTACTTACATGCTGACCTTTACGAAGTTTTTTTTGTTCTTCTTCAGGTAGTATAACAACTGATTTACATTCGTCAGAGCAGGTATTAAGCATTTCTTTTTTACAGGAGTCACACTGAATGAAAAGTAAGTGGCAAGCCTTATTTGAACAGTTAGTATGTGTGTCTGCTGGCTTTCCACATTGATGACAATTAGAAACTACGTCTTTAGAAATTCTTTCAGCCCTTCTTTCATCAAAAACAAAGTTTTTACCTAAGAACTTGTTTTCTAATTTATCTTCTTTAACTTGACGAGTATACTCAATAATCCCACCCTCTAATTGATAAACATTTTTAAAACCTTTGTGCTTGTAGTAAGCACTCGCTTTTTCACATCGAATACCACCAGTACAGTACATTACTAAGTTTTTATCTTCTTTGTGCTCTTTTAAGTCCTCTTCAATAACGTCAAGAGAATCTCTAAATGTATCAACGTCAGGAGTAATTGCATTTTTAAAATGGCCAATTTCACTTTCGTAATGATTTCTCATATCAACCAAAACAGTGTTCTCGTCTTCAATGATTTCATTGAAATCACGTGCCTTTAAATGCACACCAATATCTGTAACATCAAATGAATTGTCTTTCAATCCATCAGCTACAATCTTATTTCTTACTTTAATTTTGTTTTTCAGGAACGAAAATGAATCCTGCTCAATTGCAACATTTAATCTTATTCCATTCATAAAGTCATAAGTATATAAATGTGCTCTAAATGCCTCGATTTTTTTTGCAGGAAGTGAAATTTGAGCATTAATTCCTTCGGTAGCTACATAAGTTCTACCTAAAACGCCATGTTTAGCCCATTCAATAAATAATTCATCTCTAAAATTCTGAGGGTCTTTAATGTGCGCATATTGATAGAAAGAAAGTGTCAATCGGTCTTCTCCAGCATCGGTAATTAATTTCCTTCTTTCTTCAGCGCTTAAAGTATTGTACAGTTGCATGCTATATCAATTTTAAGTTTGAGCGATAAAGATACAAGATTTTGAGAAATGGTGTTTTAAAAAAACACCATTTCTAATGGTTTTACTGCCATTTATCATTTTAATTTAAACTTTAAACTATTTTCTTTGTAATCGTACATTAAATTCTTTTCCTTTAAGTATGCTTTTAAGATTAGCTTGGAGAAATATATGGCGTAACAAAAGACGAACGTTGATAACCCTAGGTATGATCCAGTTTGCTGTTGTATTAGCAACCTTAATGGCAACCATCCGCGATGGAATAATGAATATTCAAGTGGAGAATGTAGTTGGTGGTTATCAAGGATATGCTGCAATTAACGATACCGGCTATGTTGAAGAACCTTCAATAGATTATACAGTTCCTTATAATGATTCTGTTCAATCTTTTTTAAAAAGTAACAATCTTATAAAGTCGTACTCTCCCCGAATTATAGGTGGAGGGATAATTACACTTGGTGAAAAATTTAAAATAGGTAGAGTTGTTGGAGTAAATCCCGAATTAGAAGATAGTTTAACTCATTTTTCTAAGAGTTTAGTAAAAGGAAGAGTACTTCATTCAAGTGGAGAAGTTGTCCTGGGATTAGCACTTGCCGAAAGATTAAAAGCAGACATTGATAGTGTTGTTTTTATAACCGGAATGGGTTATCAAGGAAACACAGCTAACTTAATGTTGAAGGTAGTCGGGATAATGAAATTATCCAATATTCAGGAAAATAAACGTTTGGCGTTCGTAACACTTGAGGAAGCTAGAGAGGGCTTTGCTTTATATGATGGTGTTAATCAAATTGTACTAGGTTTAAGAGACAATACGAAAGCAAAGCAGTCGGTTAAAGAATTAAAAAAGCAATTTACAGATCCTGTTCAAATTTATTCTTGGAACGAATTAAACGTGCCACTTTACATGCTTGTAGAAGTAAATGACGCCTTAAATATTATCGTTTCAGCGATGTTATACTTCATTATTTCTTTTGGATTATTTGGAACAATTTTAATGATGTTGGCTGAGCGAAAAAGAGAATTTGGTATGTTGATCGCCATTGGTATGAAAAAGTCTAAACTATCCTATATTACCTATTTAGAAAATACATTTATGGCTGTTTTTGGAACTGCCTTAGGATTTGTTATAGCAATTCCTGTGGTATATTACTTAAACCAAAACCCAATTACACTTACTGGACGAAATGCTGAAGATATTGCTAAGTTTGGTTTTGAGCCTTTGGTGAAGACTTCCATGAGCTTTAATATATTTATGTGGCAGGCGATTTCTGTTTTAGGAATCTCATTATTTTTTAGTTTGTATCCAATTTTAAAAATTCGTTCCATGAACGAGAATAAAGCTATGAAAGGATGATAGTGAAAATTGGCTGGAACAATATTTGGCGCAAAAAGGGACGCAGTTTTCTTGTTATTTTATCTGTCGCTTTTGGAATTTGGGTAGGTTTGTTTTTTGGAGCATTTCAATGGGGGACTTTTGTTCAAAAAATGGATGATATCGTAAATCGTGAATTAGGACATATTCAAATTCACCACCCCGAATTTGTAGATGAAGAGTATGATTATAATTTCCCAATTCTAAATCCTGATAAGGTTAGAGATGTTTTAAAAAACGATACTTCAGTAAGCGTTTTTGTTGAACGATCAATTTTTTCGGCGATGTTGCAAACGCCTAGAAATCAAAGCCCAGTTCTTGTTTACGGAGTGGATACAACAGCTGAACAGCATTTATTTTCAATTACTTCCATGATTACTCAAGGTGAAATGATTGAAGGTAGAAGGGCGCCTTCATTGTTGGTAGGGAAGTCGTTGGCTAATAAATTGAATATTATATTAGGAAGTAAAGTTATCGTTCAAGGTGGAATGTTACACGGTGTTAAATCTTTTGTCGGAAGAGTTCGTGGATTCTATGAATCACCTAATAAAATGAAGGATAAAATGGTGATTTACGTTCATAAATCAGATCTTGACACGAAGCTTGGAGATGGTTTTACACATGAGTATTCGGTGTTGTTTAACGATTTAGATTTTCTCCAATCAAATAAAAAAAGGATACAATCCAAATTACCTATGAATCAAGTTTTAACCTGGGCAGAAATAATGCCAGAGATTGAAAACGGTATTGAAATGACAGATCAGGTAATGTTTGTTTTTATGTTAATTATTTGGTTTGCTCTGGCCCTGGGAATCGTAAATACGATGTTGATGAGTGTTTTGGAGCGAACAAGAGAATTAGGAATGTTAATGGCTATTGGTATGGGGAGAGGAAGAATTGTTCAAATGATTTTTTTTGAAACTACTATTCTTACTGCTATTGGTGTTCCAATAGGGTTGTTTTTAAATTATATAACTGTTAGTTATTTTGGAGAAGTTGGTTTGGACCTATCTGTTGCAAATGCTGCAATTGAAGGGTTTGGATATTCAACAATAATTTATCCTGCAATGAAAGAAAGTTTTTATTATCAAGTTATATTTCAAGTCGTTTTGGTGAGTTTAATCTCTACAATATTTCCGGCTATGCGGGCCTTGAAATTAAAACCTATTGAAGCAATTCATAAAAATTAATACTATGAATGTAGTTGAAACTCAAAATTTAGAAAAACTATTTATCGACGCAGGAACTAAAGTGAGAGCGGTTGATGGAGTTTCGATAAATGTAGAAGAGGGTGAATTTACAGCAATTGTTGGCCCTTCGGGATCAGGGAAAACCACATTGTTAAATATGATTGGCGGTTTGGATAACCCTACAAAAGGGAAGGTTCAGGTTGACAGTGTTGAATTAACGGATCTTTCTAAAAATGAATTAATTGATTTTCGGCTGAAAAACATAGGATTCGTTTTTCAGAGTTACAATCTAATTCCTGTATTAACAGCTTACGAGAACGTTGAGTTTGTTATGTTACTTCAAGGAAGAGATTCAAAAGAAAGGAAAAAAAGAGTGAATGAATTGTTAGTTGCTGTTGGTATTGCCGATAAAGCTAAAAACAGACCCTCAAAATTAAGTGGTGGTCAACAACAAAGAGTCGCAGTTGCTAGAGCATTGGCGCCAAAGCCAAAGTTTATCATTGCAGATGAGCCCACAGCAAATTTGGATTCAAAATCTGCTTCAACCTTATTAGATATTATGCAACAATTAAACGAAAAAGAAAGAATAACTTTTTTGTTTTCAACGCATGATCAAAGAGTAATTGATAGAGCAAGAAGAGTAGTTACTTTAACAGATGGGAAAATAACAGAAGATAAAAGAGTTGATGCCTAAACATCAGGGATTTATATCAAAATGTTTAATTGTACTGAGCGCAGTTTTTATGTTGATTGGCTATGGCATTACAGATCAATCTGATTCTTCTACTTATTGGAAAAATAAGATTGATTTAAACGGTCACGTGAAATTTACGCAAACTTTCTTAGCTGATTCAGAAGGGTAGATTTATGATCAATGTTGGGGGAAGTATGAATAATAAATTGGTATTTTTAGCATATGTATTTGTACGTACAAAATTGAGTTTTTAAAAAGGTTTTTTCCTACAAGGGTAGAACTTAATTCCATTTTAACCTTATCTTTAAAATAATAAGAAAAGTAAAATATGTCAAAGTCACTACTGAATAAAACATCGAAAAAATTTCTTGAAAAATATTTAAATAACGCTTCACCAACAGGTTTCGAGTCCGAAGGTCAAAAAATTTGGTTAGATTATGTGACTCCATTTATTGATGAGTATATTGTAGATAATTATGGATCTGTAGCTGGTGTAATTAATCCTAAAGCTAAATATAAGGTTGTAATTGAAGCTCATGCTGATGAAATTAGTTGGTTTGTACATTACATTACAGGCGATGGTTTTATTTATTTAAGAAGAAATGGTGGTTCAGATCATCAAATCGCTCCGTCAAAAAGAGTTAATATACATACAGATAATGGAATTATTGAAGCTGTTTTTGGTTGGCCAGCAATCCATACAAGACATGGAGGTAAAGAAGAAGGCCCCTCGATGAAAAATATTTGTTTGGATGTTGGAGCAAAAGATAAAGAAGAAGTTTTAGGAATGGGAATTCAAATTGGTGATGTAATTACCTACCAAGATGAATTAACCATGTTAAACAATAGGTGGTATGTAGGTAGAGCATTAGATAATAGAATTGGTGGTTTTATTATTGCTGAGGTAGCACGCTTATTACATAAGAACAAAGTAGAATTACCATTTGGATTGTACATCGTAAATGCTGTGCAAGAAGAGGTTGGTTTAAGAGGTGCTCAAATGATTGCGGATAGTATTAAACCAAACGTTGCAATTGTAACAGATGTTTGTCATGATACGAGTACTCCAAAAATTGATAAAATAGCACAAGGTGATATTAAAGGTGGTGAAGGACCATGTTTACCTACTGGTCCAGCTGTTCAAAATAATTTGTTGAAGCTTATTAAAAAGGCAGCTAAGGATAATAAGATTCCTTTTCAAAACGCAGCTGTTTCAAGGGCAACTGGAACTGATACTGATGCATTTGCTTACAGTAATGGTGGAGTTCCTTCAGCTTTAATTTCCTTACCATTAAGGTATATGCATACAACTGTTGAAGCAGCGCATAAAGATGACATTGAAAACGTGATTAAATTGATTTACGAATCGCTATTGAAAATTGAAAACAATCATGATTTTAGATATTTTAAATAGACTGAAAAATATCTTAGAAGCCTTATTGAAAAGTAAGGTTTTTTTTTGCTTTCCTTTGGCGATATTATAGGAGAAATTTAATACTTTTTCTACCGATTTGAAGAATGTAAATCCCTTTCGAATAAGCGTTTAAATTAATTGAATCATCATAAATTTCAGTTTGCATTAAAAGCTTTCCATCAATGGAAAAAATATTTATTGGCTGTGGCGTAAGCAAATTATTCACTTTTAGGAATCCTTGGTTTAAAAGATTGTAATTTAGCTTTGGATTCCAATTATCATCTTTAATCCCATTTTCACATGAATTATTTAAAAAGCCTCTTTTACAAAGTAACCAATTAATTAATCCTGAATTTTCATGATTGTTTAAAAGAGTATCTGACTGAAGAATTAACCGGCTTGCATCCCTAAACGTCATTTGAGGAAACCAACTATACATTGATTGAATGATTAATTGATCTGCAGTTGTGTATTCTATGTTATCTCTGATTTCCATTAATACAGAAGCGAACAAGTCTCCGTCTGAATAAATTTGATTTACCATAGCTTCTGGATAATGTCCGTTTTTATTAATAGATCTACCTGACCAAAACTCATTGTGCCCGTCCCAAGTAAAGATATTTTTGTAATTAAAATCTGAAAAATTCTTTGAGTACGCTGCTGCGAAATAATCACCAATGCCTTCTTCTAAGGCACGCCTCTCAGGTCCTGATAATGTATTTGGTGCGGCAGAATGAGATATCGCATGAGCGTATTCATGAATTAATACATCAGCGTCTTCTGCATCGTCAACATTTCCTTGTCCAAAGTTTAAACGGGGAGGGTTGGTAGTGCTTAAAAATTCAGACTGGTCGGCACCATTTTTTGCATATACATCTACTGGTATCTGGTAATTAACAATTGATGTAAAATTTAAAGTGTCTTTAACATATATTGCAAAATTTGTTATGTGATAAAGTGCATTTACTTCTTCAAAGCCTTGAAGTGATCGATCAAATTTAAAAATGGAATCAACTCTTTGAATAGGATCAATGTTAGGTAGGCTTTGATCTATAATTCTAAGATGTTTGTTTGCTAAAATAAAATAGCCATTCTCGTATTGTGCAGGAATTAAAACTTCGTATAATTCATCGTCTAAACTTGAATTCGTTTGATCGTCATTATCAATATATTTCCCACCGTAAAAATTTAGGCTACTAGTAAGAGGATCCGGTTTAAAAACGGTTCCAACTATGGTTGTATCAAAGGCATGTAAGTTGTGGGCCTGATAATGGATGCATTCATTTTGTGAATCGAGGAAAAAAGTAAAGCTTAAACCATTTGATGTAAGAATTGTTTGTTTTTTAATATTAATAAATTGATTTTCAATTTGAAAAAAACCAACTGATGAATTTAGCACTTCAAATTCTTTCGGTAAATCAAAGTCTGGACGGTCAAAATTGGTAAGCGATGTATTGAATTGAGTGCTTGAATGTTTGAAGTGATTTTGCTTAATGAAATGATTAAAAATGGGTAGGCTTTTTTCGATAGGATGAAATAACAAATGCGATCCTAAAGGACTATTTGATTCACCAATTAACATCCCTCGTTGAGTTGTAGCGTTGAATGATATGAAAAAAAGTAATACGCACGTTAAACTCGTTTTCATAATTGAAATAGAAATATAGCTTTAGCACCTCTTGGTAATGAATCAATTTTGTGATCGCTTTCGGAAATTGGTATTTTAAAAGAGAAACAACACCTTAAGTCAAAGACTTGCGAATCAAAATTTACCTTTTGTTGTTTAGACCATTTCATGACTAAGGGCATTTCATCGTAGGTAAAGTTTAATTCGTAATAATTAGATATAAATGATTCAATAATTTCAGACTTATTTATAGCATCGATAGTTGCCTCTTTGTAGGCTGTTATTAAACCGGATGTTCCCAGTTTAGTTCCTCCAAAGTATCGAACAACAACTACAATAACATTTGTTATTTCATTGGACAATAATTGATTTAAGATTGGTTTTCCAGCTGTTCCTGTAGGTTCTCCATCATCGTAGGACCTGAATTTTTTGCCTTCACTACCAATTCTATAAGCATAACAATGATGCCTGGCAGAAGGTTGATCTTCTTTGTAGAATTCGACTTTATCAAGTGCTTCTTTTACAGAAGTGACAGGGGAGATGTAGGCCAGGAATTTACTCCCTTTTTCTTTGTAAATACCTTCTTTTACTTCTGATATTGTCTTGTAATTACTATTCATTTAAGGAGTGAATCGTAAAAGGAAATTAAGATAATCGCTAATATTGAGCAGGCTAGTGCAATTCTTTTTTTTAAGGATATTTTTTCTTGAAATAAGATTACGCTTAAAATTGTTGAACCTAGTATTACGCCCATGTTTGCAATAGGAAATGCGCTAGAAGAAGGAATATGTTTTAAGCTCTCCAATAATAACCACATCGAAAAGTAGTTTGGTATTCCTAATATAATTCCCCATATAATATCTTTTTTAGATGGAAATGGATGGTTTTTTTTATGCTTTGAAAGCATAAAAAGTAATCCGAATAAACAGGCAAAAGAGAATAAATACCCGAAAAATATACTCACGTCACCAGGAGCTATTAATTCCTTACTTGAGTAATTTAATAACGATTCTAGTAATCCTCCACCAAAAAACAATAAGGAAATTAATAAGTAGCTATTGCCACGTGGTAATTGGACTTTTTTTTCTGCGCTTAAAAAAATGGAAAGAATGGCAACTAGGAAACCTGCTATTTTTATGTAATTCCAATCTTCGTTAAAGAATAGGATTCCCAATAATGTTGGAAAGATAAACGTGATTTTATTAGCTATTGTAGTCGTTGCTATGCCTATATGATTACTTGCATAAGCCATCACTTGAAAAAGTATTATGAATAGAAATCCTAAAAGAACTGTAATGGGAAACCAGGGTTGTTGAATTGCGTATCCAAGCGATTTAGTTTCTTCTGGAAAAATAAACGATAAGCTTGCCGCAATGACATAATTTATTACAATTGCATTTAAAATAACAACATTGTACTTTTTGAAGTATTTGAAAACACTAAAGAGTAGGGAGGCTGAAATTATAGATAAGAATAAGCTTAAATTCATGATTTTATGAATATTCTAAGTAAATCATTCTCTATTTTTTTTTCACTAAAAGGGTGGGTATTTATTTTGGGCGCTTTAATTCCATTTAAGAATTCTTTATCTCCAATAAAATTATAGGCCTCATCCCAAATGTTCTGATGTAAAAATTGATTTATTACCGTGGTTCCTCCTTCAACGATTACAGATTGAATGTTCCTTTTGTATAGCTCATTTAAAACTTCATTAAGATTACCTGAGAACTTAATCCATTCTTTTAAACCAATAGCTTGATTTAGTTTTGTATTGAAAATTAAGGTCGGTGAATCGTCTTTTAAGATTTTTAAATTCTCATCTAAAAGTGGTTTATGACAAATGACAACTCGAAGTGGAGACTTACCATTCACAAGCCTTGTTGTTAACTCAGGATTATCATTTAAAGCTGTTGTCTTACCTATAATTATAGCTTGCTCGACTGCCCTTTGTTCATGTACCGCTTTTTTCGATGCTGAATTGGTAATCCAATTATCTTCTCCATTCTTAATAGAGTGCAATCTGCGAGAAACAAAACCATCTTTTGTTTCCGCCCATTTTAAAATAATGAATGGACGCTTAGAATTGTGAAATTTATAAAATCGTCGATTCAAAGAAAGACATTCTTTTTTTAAGATGTTAACCTCAACTTTAATGCCTGCTTTTTCAAGTTTTTGAATTCCTTTTCCGGCAACCTTTTCATTGTCATCAATGGCTCCAATAACAACATGAGGTATTTTATATTGAATTATTAAATCTGAGCACGGAGGTGTTTTCCCAAAGTGTGAACAGGGTTCTAAATTCACATAAATTGAACTTTCCGCCAATAGAGATTTATCGTGTACTGCATTGATAGCATTCACTTCTGCATGTTCTCTTCCGAACTCTTTATGATATCCTTCCCCAATTATTTGGTCTTGATGCACAACCAATGCTCCAACCATTGGGTTAGGCGCTACATTTCCTTCCCCCTTTTGAGCAAGTTCTAAGCAGCGATTCATGTAAAACTCGTGGTTCATTATCCTATAAATTTGATAAGGTTAATAATTAACGGTAACGAAAAAAGACTAATAATTGTTGATAGTATTATACTATTACATATAAATTCTGAATCCAACTTATACCTTTCAGCCATTGCAAATGGTGTAATTGCAGCAGGCATTGCGAATTGTGTTAGCTGACTAAAGCTATTTTCTATTTTAAAATAGTTGAAACAAAGAATTGCTAACACCGGAAAGATAAGCAGTTTTAACAAGCTAAATATTGCTGCTGATTTTAATTCTATGACTGATTTTGGAGGGTTGAGTGCTATGAAAATCCCAATAATAAGCATAATCATAGGAGAGACCGTTTGGCTTAGCATATCAATTGGTTGCTTGATTATTTTAGGTGTTGGTATTTGTAAATAGTTAAACCCAAGACCGAATATCACAGATAGGAGTAAAGGATTTTTAAAAAGGTTAATGGTTATTTGTTTGATTTTAGGTTTATTTAACGTTAAATATTCAACTATAATTAAACCTAAAGAGAAAACCCAGAAAAGCATTATCGCAGCGTTTACGGATGCTGTCTTAGCAAGTTTGGGAGCGAGTGTTGTAATGATAGGTATTCCTAAAAAAGCGGCATTGCCGAAAAGAAAGCAGATGATATATGTAGCTTTTTTATTTCGCGAAGATTTAAAGAATTTTAGTCCGGTTAGAATTAATATTAACATCCCTAATAAAAGAAAAGATACTAATTGAAAACTATGAGATACTAAATTAAAGTTTAATGTGCTGTGAGTGAGATTGGTGAAAATAAGTGCGGGAAAACCAATATACAAAGCAAAATCACTTATTGGTTTTAGCCATTTTTGATTGGCTATTTTAATCTTAACAAAAAACCAGCCGATAGCAATAATTATAAATAGGGGTAGTATTTGAAAGAAAATTGGACCCAATTATATTATCCTTTATTGGAGTTGGATTTATTACTTTTTTTGCTTTCGGTTTTCCACCAAGTATTTGATTTTTTTACTTTTTTTTGTAAATACATTTTTCGATATAATGAACTTTCGAAAAAGAGTAGGGTCATTCCTATCCCAACATGATTACTATATATTTGAGGCATATACATGTAATCGGCAAAAAAACGTACTCCTTTGTAATTATAGTTTAGAAGTGCTCCGAACATAACGCTTTCTTGAGTTTTCCAATTTTCACCGAGTGTCGTTCCAACTGGACTAAAGTTTCTTCTCCAAGTTCCATAATCAAAACCTGTTTGAAACGAAACGTAAAATTTTTTAAATCGGTAAGGAATAATTTCAATATTATATTTAGCTCTTAATTCATCAAAATTTTCTTCAGAATTTTGCATTTGAGAAGGGAATATTGTTCCTTGAAATACAAAGTTCACACCAGGACCCAATGGGAAGTTTAATTTTCCGTTTAATCCAGTGTATTGGTCTTCGATTGAGTATAAAAAGTTTCCTGATATACTTATCCATTCGTAGTCCACTTCTTTTAGTTGTGCTTTAGAACTCAGAAAAATAGTACACAGAAAGATGGAGAATAAAAATCGTTTCATTTAATTATCTTCTTTTTCGTAAGCTTCAATAATTTTTTTAACTAGTTTATGTCGGATTACATCTTTTCCATCCAATTTAACAAAGGATATCCCCTTTATATTTTCAAGTACTTTGATACTATTTAATAAACCAGAGGCTTGCTTTTTAGGTAAGTCAATTTGGGTTGCATCTCCAGTGATTATGAATTTTGCAGACTTACCCATTCTGGTAAGAAACATTCTTAATTGTCCTTCTGTTGCATTTTGAGCTTCATCCATAATACAATAAGCTTTATCCAACGTTCTACCGCGCATAAACGCTAATGGAGCAACTTCAATAACTCCAGTTTCAATAAATTCTGTTAGTTTTTCATGCGGAATCATATCTCTTAACGCGTCATATAGGGGTTGCATGTAAGGATCTAATTTCTCTTTTAAATCCCCAGGTAGAAATCCTAAGTTTTCTCCAGCTTCAACTGCTGGTCTTGTTAGTATAATTCTTTTTACTTGTCTGTTTTTTAACGCTTGAACAGCAAGAGCAACGGCTGTATAAGTTTTTCCTGTTCCAGCTGGACCAACAGCAAAAAGAAGATCATTATTTTTCATAGCAACAACCATTTTTCTTTGGTTGGCTGTGATTGCTTTAATTGCCTTTCCTCCTACGCCAAAAAGAATAGTTTCATCACCCGAGGAATCTTTTACGATTTCTTCGCCGTCTTTCCCCATTAAACGTTCCAATTGGTTTTCGGTAAGCGCTCCATACCTCAAAATATGTGCAACGAAAAGATCGAGCTTATTTCTAAACTTATTAACCTCTTCTTCGTTTCCGTTGATTTTTAATTCGTCTCCACGAACTACAATCTTAAGCTTTGGGAAAAGATTAATAATCTCTTTAATTCTTTGATTGTTAGCACCAAATAGTAATATTGGTTCTACCTCTTTAATTGAATAACTATCTTCCAAATAAAATAACTTTGCTCATTCAAATATAAGGAATTTAAAGGTTAAGAATTACCTTAAAGTCTACAAGAAAAACAATATTAGTCCAGCAATAAATGATAGCATGGAATAAATGATAATTCGTTTTGAAAGGATTAGTGCATTAAGTGTTTTTTTGTACTTTAATTTATCGAAAGCAATATTGGTGTCAAATATTGCTGCAGCGTTTATAGAAGAACCTTGTGAGCCATTTGGACGCTTGCAAGCTTCTTTGAATAGTTTAGGGTTTTGGTTTTTCACCAATCTACTAAATTTTGAAATCGTAATAAATTGAAAGAGGAATAGGGGAATAGTCGTTGTTATCCAATAAAAGTAAACTGCGTTACCATTTACAAAATCTGAGTAGTTAAAGGAAAATAGGATTCCTAAAGAAAGCATACTAAAAAAGTAGCCATTCAATATTGCAAGTTTTATTTTCATAAGCATAAAAAAAACCCTGCCGAAGCAGGGTTTAAATTTATTCTAAATTTTAGAATTATTTTGCTATAGTAATCATTCGAGTAGTAAATGCATTACCTGTTGTCACTTTTACTAAGTAAACTCCCTCAGCCAATCCTGAGGTAGGTACTTTTACTGTTTGGTTACCAGCTGAAACTATTCCTAAATTTTTAATAGAAACTATAGACCCTAAAGAGTTAATTAGTTCGACTTTAGCGTCAATAGATTTAGAAACTTCAAAAGAAACATTCAGATTGTTAACTGCCGGATTAGGATATACCTTAAACTCAGTGGTTAAAACTTCTTTAGTTGATGTAACTCCAACACAGTCATGATAAACAGTAAATGGAACCCTTCCACAAGAAGAAGAACCTGTTCCAGTAGATACAACCCAGTTGTACATTCCAACTACATTCCCAGTTAGATCCCAAGAATAGTCTTCGTCAGTATTTCCGGTACCTGTCATTGAGATAACATTTGCTCCTGAAATTTCACCGATATAAGGCCAAGTTGGGCTAGGTGATGGAGAAAACCAGTCTTTTTCCATCCACATTAAAGTATTTGTCCCTCCGAACGCTACCTCGTAATTTCCAGCAGTTGGTAATTCTAAATCAACGGTAATAGTGTTTAAAAATTGATTACCTGCAACTGCTGTTGAGAAATCAATAGCAGATAATTCTATGTCTTTTGAAATCACTATAGTACCGAGTGCATCGTATACGTTCACATGAAGATTATCATTGTCTTGACCTGAGTCATAACCGAAAATGAAATCGATCGATTGAATTGTAATGGCAGAGTAAGTCGTAATTTGCATTGTCCAATTTTGATCATATTCAACACCATTGTCTAAAACAACAGAGTTTGGATCGTAAAAAGGCCATCCAGCTGTGCCGTTTGTATATGGTCCTGTTGGTCCTACACTTGCAGTTTGACCAGCAGGCTCTTCAACGTAGTAAGTTCTTTGATCATCAGCAGCAACATCAGCAACTGTGATAGGGAAAGATGAGCCAGTAACAGATTTTATTTTTGTACCACCAGTAGCAGCATCATATAAGTTGTAGAAACCACCGCCCCCATTAACAGTAACATCAATTGATTGAGAGTATTCATAGTCTTCACAAATGAACCCTAAATTTCCAGGTATAACGGTTAAGTCTCCACCAGTTGTTAAAACAATTTCGTCAAATTTTTCACATCCTGCAGAAGTTGTAACGACAGCTTTATAAGTAGCGGCTTCAGATACACTATAAGTAACACTTGAAGCGTCGTTGATTTTAGTGTTGTTTTTGTACCAAGCAATTGATTCACCACTTGCTAAAGTAATATTCGCATCTAATTCAACAGATTCACCACAAACTGTTTGGTCAGCACCCAAAACTGGAGATTGACAAGTATATTGAGAACAAGAAGATGTGAATCTATCGTTCATTGAATTTAATAATGAGTATGATGCATCATCTTGAGTAATTTCCCAAATTAAGAAACCTCCTAAACCTTTTTGACAAATTAGGTCAGCTTTTGCTTCTAACATTGGTTTAGAATTATACTTATGACCATTAAGGTCACCATCAACATCATTTAAGTAAGCGGTACTTGCAAAATCTTTGTAAGCAATTCCATCAGCGGGATCAGCCCATCCACCTTTACCATAGAATGGTACACCTAAGATAAATTTTTCAGCTGGTAATTTCACACCATCAATTCCATTGGTAACATATCTTTCAACAACTGCTTCAGCACCTGCTACCGGTGAATTATGATTTCCGTAAGCATCAATATAAGCTAAATCATAATTCATACAATTTAAGAAATCAATGTATTCGAATACATCGGTATTTAAAAAGTCATCATGATATGTAGCAAAAGTACCAGGCATGTTTCTAGACGTACCACCAACTGCAATAGATAAGTCATAATGAACTCCATCAGTATTACCTTGAACGTCTAATGCTGCTCTTAAATCTTGACATAAAAGTAAGTGATTTGCAATCTCAGTAGAATTATCAGGGAATTCCCAGTCAATATCAACACCTTTAATTCTTTTACTATTTAATGAGTGATTTCCAGCGACGAATTTTACGATATCACTTACTAAAGTAGATCTTGATGACCCGTTAGCAGAGTTTGCTAGATGATTTGTAATGTTTGCTCCACCAACAGCTATATGTACATTAACACCTTGCGCGCTAGCTAAGTCTCTTAAGGTGTTCCATTCAGCTTGTTCGAATACTGTCTCATTTCCCCCAGCGTCTTTTGAACAAGATGCGGTCAAAGAACCTGAACCATTCGTTCCGATAAATCCATAAAAGATATCAGTGATTTTGTTGTACGGTAATGTACTTGCAGAAGATGCGTAGTAAGGATAGTACGCTACAATCTTCTGTGCTGTAGCTCCAAAAAAGGTAGCTGTAGCTAAAAGGACTCCTAGTAGTCTTTTTTTCATAGTAATAAGGATTAAAATTAAGTTAGTTAATAGCTTAAATATTTAGTAGGGTTTTATTTAAGCGTTTCTAAGTTAATGAAAAAAAACACGAAGTAAAGTGGTTGTCAATCATTTTTGATGTTCATTATTATTAATTTTGTTAAAACTAAACTTAAGTTTCTGATTATTATGAAACTGAATGTTGATAAGTAATATTAAACTTCAAAATAAAATAGATGAAAGTTCATATTCTTTTAGTCTTACTTGCTTTTTCAGAAATATCTTGTAAAATAAAAGATTCTAAAGTAGCAGCTCCAAATGTGTATTCAACTATTTTAACAGATTCTGTTTTCACAGGTGGAATAGAAGGTCCCGCAGTAAATGAGGAAGGTGACTTGTTTGTGGTAAATTACCGAAAAAATGGAACGATTGGTGTTAAGAAGTCAAATGCAGACTCGTTTAAGTTGTTTTTAAAATTACCGAAGAATAGTATTGGGAATGGTATTAGGTTTGATTTCAACGGGGATATGTTTATAGCCGATTATGTTAATCATAATGTATTAAAGGTTGAAAAAGGAACAAAGCAAGTTGAAGTGTTTGCACATGACTCAACCATGAACCAACCCAATGACTTAACCTTAATGGACAACGGAATAGGTTTTACCTCCGACCCTAATTGGGGAGATTCAACTGGTAACTTATGGAGGTTTTCGAAAGAGACTGGTTTTGAATTGATTGAATCAAACATGGGCACTACAAATGGAGTGGAGGTTAGTCCGGATAATAAAAGATTGTATGTGAATGAAAGTATCCAGCGAAAAGTGTGGAGTTACGATTTGAGTATTGATGGTAGTGTATCGAACAAAAAAATGCTAATTGAGTTTCCTGACTTTGGATTGGATGGTATGCGATGTGATGAGGATGGAAATCTTTACATCGCGAGATATGGTAAAGGAATAATTGCAGTAGTTTCTTCCAATGGTAAGTTATTGTATGAGATTAAATTGAGTGGAACTAAACCCACTAATGTCGCTTTCGATAAAAAAACAAAAAAAACTTTATATGTAACGATGCAAGAAAAAAAATGGGTGGAAGTTGTTAAACTCCCATAGTCTTTATTCGTTTGATATCTGAGATAAATACGATGAGTACAACCGAATACTCTAAAGCAACAAAGAGCTGTTTTGTTTCGTAGGCTAATCGACTGTCGTAAAATGAATAGGATAGAAAAATCAACATACTCCATGCTTTTGGGTAATGCAATTTCGAAATGATTCCAAGTCCAAGCGGTATGATCGCATACCAAGGGTGAACAATCGGAGAGAAGAACAGGTAAGTACTGATGATAAAGGTTAAACCTGTAAATATCACTCTTCGGTTACGGTATCGATATTTCCATGTTATTGTTAATATAATACCTAGAGATATAAGTGATAAAACCGGTCCTGCTATTTTTATTAAATCGTATCCCAATAGTTGAATACCAGCCCATTTTACTAGGTTAAAAACACTTCCATTAAATTCAAAGGTTTGAAAGTAAAGGTTTAAACTATCCAATAGGTGAGAAAAGTTCTCGGAATTAATAAAGGGTAAAAAGACGATTAGGAACAAAGGAATAATTCCGAGCATTAATTTAAACCATCGATGACTTCCTCCTTTTAATAAAATTAGTGGCAAAAACATTAAGCTAAAAAGCTTACTACAGACAGAAAGAGCGACTAATAAACCTCCTTTTAGATCTTTTAACTGGGTAATGGAAAGTAAACCAGAAAGCAAGAAAAACAGCAAAGTTCCTTCTGCATGTAAGTTCCCTGTAATCTCAATAATTACTAGAGGGTTAAACCAGTACCAAATTATTTTATGGTGGTTTAAACTAAAACGAGATATAATTTTTGAGAGCATAAAAAATGTCGCTATCTCAAAAGCCAGTAGAATAAGTCTTATTATAATAATTCCCCCAAAAACACCTTGTGGCAATGCCGCTAGGTAATATATCCATTGACTTACTGGTGGGTATATTGAATAATAATTGGGTGAATTTATGCCTTTATATAATTCCTGAGCAAAACTATTATCTGTAAATAGAGAAGTGATTTCGGTAGGTTTAAATTCAAATGGATTGATGCCTTGATTGCTTAAAAAGCCATCCCATAAGAATCTAAAATAATCATCACTTAAAATTGGGATAGAAAAGATTAATGCAATTCTCAAAGCAATTCCAATAAGTAATAACGATTTAAAGTTAAATGTGAGTTGACTTAAAATGAATACTCCCGAACATCCTAAGGTGAAAAAAGCAATTAATAAACTAAAATCTCCTCTTTGGAGTATATAACCTAGCATTATTACACTTATAAATATAAGTGTAATTCCAACTGATTTTTTTAAACCATTTTCCAGATGAAGCATTAATTACCGAGTGCTGTGTTTGTATGAAAAAAAGGCAACATATCCGAATCCTAAGGCTAACATACAATGAAAAGGTAGTAATCCAAAATCTTTTAAGCTAAAGGCTGAGTAAATACCGAAAAGTGCATAGAAACACATCAATAACTCTAAAAAAGTTAAATAGTTAAAAGTACTTTTAATGTATTTTTTTTTATCTTTCCAACTTCCTCCATATTCTGTGATATTAAATTTTGGAGTTCTCACAAAAGGCGACTTAATTCCAATGTAACCTTGAAAAACAGCAATAGCATTGTGTAGAGACAACCCCATGCTTACGCTCAAAAATAAAGGAAATTGAAAGAAAAATTTAAGACCTGATGCTTTTTTATCAAGACGTTTTAGAGATACATAATAATAAACACCTAAAATAAGTAAACTTACAATTAGAATAGAAGCTATTTGATATAATAACTCAAGATTTGGAGTATTTTGCTTGATATACAAAATGGGAATACTCAAGATCGAAGTCATGAAGATGCAAATAAACAAAAAGCTGTTTAATAAGTGAAAAGTACCATGTATTTTGGTAAGGACTCCAAGTCCTTTTGTTGTTAAGAATTTCCAAAGATTTTTTTTTGCGGTTTCGGCAGCACCTTTAGTCCATCTGAATTGTTGCGTTTTCAAGGCATTCATAGCAACAGGTAATTCTGCAGGACAACCTACTTCTTCCAAAAATTTAAATTTCCAACCTTTCATTTGAGCACGGTAGCTCAAATCGAGATCTTCTGTTATAGTGTCGCTTTCCCATCCTCCAGCATCTACAATACATGATTTCCTCCAAACTCCGGCAGTGCCATTAAAATTGATGAAATGGTTCGCTGAATTTTTAGCACTCTGCTCTATTGTAAAATGTGCGTCTAATCCAAAAGCTTGTAATTGAGTTAGTAGGCTAAAGTTTTTATTGAGGTGTGCCCATCGGGTTTGAACAACTCCAATGTTTTCCTTTTTAAAGTAAGGCACCGTTTTCTTTAAAAAATCATTTTCGGGTAAAAAATCAGCATCAAATATGGCAATAAATTCACCTTTTATTACTTGCATTCCTTCATGCATCGCTCCAGCTTTAAAACCTGAGTTTTTATCTCTTGTAAATTGAGATATGTTAAACCCAAGTTGCTTTACTGCTTCAACCTTCTTTTTTACAATTTCTAGTGTTTCATCATTAGAATCATCTAAGATTTGAATTTCCAGTTTGTCTATCGGGTAATCTATTTTGATAACCTGATCAATCAATCGATCGATAACATATTTTTCATTGTAAATAGGCAACTGTATAGTTACGTATGGGATGAAAGCGTCTGTAAATTCTTCAATAGAATCAGCTCTCTTTTTTTTGTGTTTGATGTAGAGGATAATTAAATGACCCTGTATGATGCTGTAGCAAAAAATAAAGCTCATGAAGAAAATGTATAATCCCAGTATTAGATTGTTCATTTAAAACAGCTCTTTAAAAATAGTTGTAATTATTTTATACCCTGCCAAAACGGTTCCTTTTAAAGTTCCTGATACTTTTGATTTTCCTATTCGTACTTTATAATTCACGGGAACTTCACAAATGTCCATTTTTTGTTTTGCTGCCTTAACCTGCATTTCTACTGTCCAACCATAAGTTTTGTCTTTCATATTTAAGGCGATCAATTGATCATACTTAATGGCTCTGAAAGGGCCTAAGTCAGTGAATTCAATGTTATAAAGTAATCTTATTAAAAATGTAGCAAGCCAGTTTCCAAAAACTTGTTGTGGAGTCATGCTTTTTTTCTCTTTTAAACCTGTTTTTCGAGAACCAATAACCAAGTCCTTTCCTTCATAAAGAATAGGCGCAACGACATGCGTTAATTCTTCTGGGTAATCAGAATAATCTGCATCAAGGAAAACAATAATGTCAGTTTGTTTTTTCAATGTTTTTACGTAATCGATTCCTTTTAAACATGCTCTTCCGTAGCCCTGTTGAGGTTCATCTAAAACGGTAGCGCCATGCTTTTTGGCAACAGTTTTAGTATTGTCATTGGAGTTATTATTGACAACGATTATTTCGGTAACGATCGTTTTAGGTATCTCATCAATCACCTTACCTACAGCATTTTCTTCGTTAAATGCAGGGATTATAACTCTAACTGTTTTGTCCAAATATTAGTGATTAATTGAGTGGGTAAATATACCTTTTTCATTGTAATATTTCCAATGAAGAGCTTGCTTGTTTTTAATCATCCATCCTTCTGAAATTAAAATGTCACCATTATAATTTTTCCAATATCCATCTTTAAGGTTGTTGGCGTATTCTCCTTTAGACAATATTGTTTTATCTGAATCATAATAAGTCCAATATCCAGATTTAAGACCATCATAGTAATAACCTTCTGATTGCTTTGAACCATTTGAATTGTAGATGATCCAAAAACCTGATTTTTTATCTTCAAAAAAAGCACCTTCTTTAATTAATATTCCATTTGAGGAATAGTATTTCCACCAACCATGTTTAACATTTCCAACTTTCCATCCTTCTTCAATAATTTTTTTGGATTGGCTAATTATTTTATGATAGAATTGATTATTGGGATAGGCTGTTACAAATTCAGAAGTGCTAGATTTCGAATATAAAGTGAGTAGAATAAGCGATATGGTAGCGAATAAGCGCATTTTGGAAATATACCTTGAATTATATGACGAGTTTGTCCTTGACTTTACTAATTAAACTTTTACAGATTTATTCTCCTCGGTATAAATAAGATAAGTTTGAATATTCTTAAAGTTTAGCGTGGTCAATAAATCTTTATAATTGTTAATCTGCCTAGAATCTTTTTTGAGTGCTGATCCTGTCTTAAAATCAATCAAATAAGTAACGTTGGCGATTGATATAATTCGATCAGGTCTGTAAGAAGAACCATCTTTTGTGATAATCTCTTTTTCTATAATATGTTTTCCTTTTCCCCATATTGATTGAAGAGGTTCTAGTTTTAGCGTATTTGTAACTAAAGCTGTAATGTGCTTTGCATCCGCTATTTCAATCATTCCATCATTTACCATTTGAGCAATCGTTTCCTCAATGTTTAATTCTGCATTTAATCTTGCGAAAATTGAATGAATCAAATTACCGAATTTCCGAGGGTCTGATTTTATAAATGATTCTTCAGAGTTTTGAGGTACGTTCCAAATAGCAGGAGCAGAAAAACTTATTTTAATTTTACTTCTCCAGTTTTCATGTTTTAGATCTTTGATTTCAATCGCAGTTGACTTGAATTTAGATGCCTTTGTGTTTTTGGTGTCCTTGATTGTTTTTGTCCCAAACGAAAATGTTTTATCATCAACAGGATTTAAAGAATTTAAAACTGGGTGAAAAAATGTTTCAATTCCTTTTATTTCTTTTGGCTCTTTACTAGGCTCTTCTATCGTAATATAGGTTTCTTCAGCAGCTCTTGTTAAAGCTACATATAGTACGTTGAGTTCATCAAGCGTTATTTTTAAATTTTCTTGTTCAGAATTTTCTGAATAGTCTGTTTTTAAAATAGACTTATTATTAGATGTTAAAGAAGTTGGTATACCAAATTCCTTACTTGATGTATCAAGCCATAGCCAAGCACTCCTAACAGGTTTTCGATTTGCAAAAGGTAATATTACAACTGGAAATTCTAATCCTTTCGAACTATGAATAGTCATTAGAGTAACAGCATTATTTGTTTCTGGAGTTGCAATTTTAATTTTGTCTTTTTTCTCATTCCAAAATTCGATAAATTCTGATGCGCTTGATAATCCAGATTTTTGCCGTACATGATCCAGAAATGTTTGAATAAATGGGGTGTTTTTTTGAATAGAAAAAGTACTTATAATTTCCTCAAAAGCTTCGTAAATAGACATCCCTGATATTCCAGGTAATTTAATGTCAAAACCAGTATCTAATAAGTTAATGAGAACTTGATAAGGTTGTGTGTTTTTATTAAAAAGCTTTAAAAAATCAACAGCTTGTTCCCGATTTAGGTAAGTTCCAATTTGTACAATAGCATCAATATCTTGGTTATTCATGATAACCTTAAATACATTTACCAAAAAGTTAACTTCAGGTGATTGGACAAGATTTAAACTCTCATTGGATAATACTTCAATATTCTCTTTGGTTAAATGTTCAGCTATTAAGGCTAAATCAGCATTTCTTCTTGATAATACGCAAATTTCAGATCGGTTACGACCTCTGGCATCGTTATCTCTAATTACTTTTAATATTTCATCTAGAGAATTATCGATGTAATCTTCTTTTTTAAAAAGTTTAATTTGTGCGTAACCACCTGTCTTTTTTGTTCCAACTTTTTGCTGGTATTCAGCATAATATGTTTCGAAGAAATCAGGAAGTTGAGATAGTAATTCTTTAAAAAAAAGATTGTTAAATTGAATAGTCTCTTTTGTTGATCGATAATTACTATCCAAGTTTTTAGGGTTGAATTGACGTTTTAATGTTTGAATTCTTTCCTGTATAATTTCATTGTCTGCAAATTGAGGTGCTTCAGGTAAAAGTGCAAATTGATCAACATCTCCACCTCTCCATCTATAAATGGCTTGTTTGGCATCGCCAACAATTAAGTTTCGATTATTATAAGCCAAAGAGTTTTCCAATAATGGTAATAAATTTTGCCATTGAAGGGTAGAAGTGTCTTGAAATTCATCAATTAAATAATTATTATATTTTTCTCCAATTCGTTCGTATATAAACGGAATAGGTTGTTCAATAACTACTTCGGCTACTTTTTTATTAAATTCTGATATATGAATGAAGTTTTGTTCTTCTCTGATAATCTCAACTTGTTTTTCAATTTCATTTAGTAAACCAAGTTGAAATAGGTTTTTGTGTACGTTTTGTTTTAAAACATAATCACTGAGGTGTTCAGCTTTATATTGCTCTAAGTCTGAAAATAAGTTATTTAGTTCACTTTGAGTTTTGGTATCAATATTTCCTTCATTTCCTTTAGATCCCCATTCTTCGTCTTCAATATTTTTAAAATAAGTAGGAGCAGCAGGATCTGTAAATAATTTAGAGTTTATTCTTTCGTCTTTGAAATAAGCCCAAATATTACCCCTTGTTTTTCCTTTTAAATATTCGGGTGATAGGTTAGCTTTTTTTAAAGCGACATGCCCCAATTTATATTTATTGGTAATGGCTTCTTCGTATTTTTGTATGTCCTTTCCAATCTCGGCTTTTACCTTTACAAAATCCTCTAGCTTGAACTTACTTAACAGTTTTGTTTGCTCAACAGAGTCTTCATTTAATGACAATTCAGCAATTTTCAACAGACTTGTTTGAATATTCCAGCTTTCATCATTTTGTGCTAACTGTTTGATATAATTAACTAGAAAAGCAGTTAGTTTTTTATCTTTTCCTGTTTCGGATAATAAATTGTTAATGGCCTGGTTAAGCAAACTTTTACCATCTAGTTCAACCTCAAAATTATAAGGTAATTGAAGGTCAAATGAAAAGCTTCTAATGATTTTTAAAATGAATTTGTCAATTGTAGTGATATTGAAATCGGAGTAATTGTGTAAAATGGATTGCAACATAATAAACGACCTTTTCTGTAATTGACCTTCCTTTATTACTATAGATTCACATAAATTATCAAACATCAACTTTTCGCCGTTTTGCAATAAATTTGGTTGGCAAAATGATTTTAAATAAAAAGTCACCCTATCTTTCATTTCTGCAGCCGCCTTATTAGTAAAGGTGATTGCTAAAATGTTTTTATACCTTTCTGGTGATTTATCGGATAAAGCGATGGTTAAGTATTCTTTAACAAGCGTGTATGTTTTACCTGATCCAGCAGAAGATTTATAAACGAGGAAGTTTTTGTTTGAATTCATTACCACTAAAATATAGGATTATGTTAAATATTTGAAATATAGTTCTGAACACTATTAATATTATTATTTTTGTGTAGAAGATGAAATTTTCAACTAGCATTTTTTTATTTATTATTTCTTTGCAAAGTTTTGGGTGCGATGGTTGTAATATATCCACAGGTTTAGTTAATTCTGATCCCGTTGATTATCTATCTATAAAGCATCGAAATATATATTATTCGGGTGAACAAATACCGTTCTTCCGACACACGGGAGAAGGAGGTGCTCTGGCAGAAACTTACAGATCTTATGATTTAATCGGGAAATATTTTTTCTATCGAAATTTTTACCTTCAAGGATTGCTTTCAATAAGCGATATAAATATTGAATCTCATGAATTAGATACTAATATTTCTGGATTATCTGATCCTGTATTACTCTTAGGTTATCAAAACATAGCTGTATTTGAAAAATGGCAGTTGACTTATAATTTTTTTGGAGGGCTTGATTTTGGAATCGGAGAATATGATGTTTCCATGCCAAATGATTTTGATTTTATAGAGTTTTCACCAGGAAGTAAAAGTTCCGATGCATTGATTGGTGTTGAATTTATGGCGAAATTTAAAAAAGTTGGATTTTTATCTAAATCTAATCTTAAAGTGGGCCTTTTGAATAATGATAAATACAGGTTTGGTCAAGTAATAAATTCTTCACTTGCAACGGCTTATTATCATGAAAGGGAGAAGCTGATGTATGTGCCATATATCGGAATTACTTATGAGAACGACTTGGTTGATCAGTCAAATAATAATCAAGTACTAAACTCTTCTTCAGAGTTGCTTTATGGGGATTTAGGAGTCAATTTATTCTTTAACAAAAAGATATTGCTTGGTGGTAAATACCAATTTAGGATTTATAAGGACGTACCAGGCTGGAAGTCACTTGACGTAAGTGGTTTTGAAATGGAATTTACTTATGTTTTTGGAATGTAAGAGAAAAGGAAACTAATTATTCATGTTTTTAGAAATCAAAACATTCGATAAAGTAGAATCCAAAATTGAAAAAGTGTTGAGTAGACACAAATAACATAAGAAAAATCTATATTCTATAAACTTTAGATATTCTTTTGTGATAGTTTCGTGATAATTGAATTCTACTTTTACTTAAGAACTTAAAAGAAGATTGTTATGAATATCTCTGGAGCGTATATTTCGAATACAAATCAAGAAGAAGTTTTAAAAGTAACCAAAAGCTTCAAGAAAGATCAGGCTGTTTATCAGCAAGGGGATAATGCCGTTAAGTATTACAAAGTTATTTCTGGAATTGTTGTGATAGGAAGCTACACTGCTGAAGGGAAAATGGTTTACAAAAGCTTAGTTCATGAAAATGGGTTTTTCGGTGATGAGGTAGTGAGCGGCTTGGAAGAAAGAGTGAATTTTGCTTTGGCCTTTTCAAAAGACCTAGTGATTGAGGAATACAAGCAAGATTCCTTTTGGATTAATCAATTTCATCAAAAGGAAGTTTTAAAAAGCAGTTTACAAAGGAATCTTAACATTCAACATACTATGGAAGTTAACTCCTCTATGGCTGTAGAAGATCGAGTTCGTCATTTCTTAATAGGCTTGGCTGATAAAAAGTCAATTAAACTACTTCTGGGTGAGGTTATGGTTAGAATGCATGTGAAACATAAAGAACTTGCATTTGCCTGTAATTCATCAAGACAATGCGTTTCGTCCGTAATAAGTAAGTTTCAGAAAGAAGGGGGGTTACGAATGGATCGAACTTCTTTTATATTATCATCAGATTTCTAAAGGTGAGCTCAACTTTATTTGCTTTATAAACATTTTTGTCTTCGTTCTTCTTAGAATAAGTATTTGGCAAGATATTGAGATTTTAGTGAGTAATAATGCATTTATCTGCCTTAAGTTAGAAATCGACGCGCTGTTTGGCCAATTACTATCTGATTTCTAAAATCCTAAATTTTTCTTTAAATAGATTCAGCTGTATTTTACGTTGTGAAGATTTTGCTTCATAAACTGTGTTAATTCAAAAACTATTTGTGCAGTAACAATTCATTAGTGTTATTAATAATTTAAATTTGTTGCAACAGTATTATGCGGCTTTTTTTAATCTTTTTTACCATCTCCAGTTTGACCTTTGCTCAAGAAGCTATTCAGGATACTGCTATTATTGATACGGGTTATCAAAAAATAAAATTAAAAAAACATCAAATAAAAGCTGTTTTTGGGTTTCTAGGGCAAGACGGCGATCATTCAGCTGTTACAGGTGGAGAAGGAACAGAGGAATTGCACGTGCAATCTGCTAGGATTATCTATTTAAAAAAAACTAAAAAGAATAATCAATGGAATCTTAAAGGAGGGATAGATCAAATTACTTCTGCTTCTACAGATAGAATAGACTTTATTAAGTCTTCTGCAAGTTATCACGATTTAAGAGGGCAGGTTAATATTGGATTTGCCTATTCAGATTCAACCGATACCAATACCTATATTGGAGTTATTGGTTCATCTTTGGAATCAGATTACTGGAGTAGGCAGTTTGGTGTGAAATACAAACGAAAAACGAAATACGGAGGGATAATTCAACTTAAATTAAATTATAATTGGGATGAATTACGTTGGGGAATCATAACAGCAGGAATTTTTGATTTTACAAAAATGGTTTATCCTTCTGAGCTGAGAGGAACAAACTGGTTTAATAAAAGCCATAGGAATTCTTTAACTTTATCGTCTAAGTATACCTTGATTTCTAGTCAAAGAAGCCGATTAGGTGTTATGTTTGATTTTACTATTCAAGAAGGAATTTTAAGTACACCTTTTCATCGTGTTTACTTTAACAATGGTGATTTAAGAGTTGAGAGATTACCTTTCAAAAGAGTTAAATTGCCCTTGAGTGTACAGTATAATTATTTTATTTCCAATGGCTTGATAATTAAAAATTACTTTCGGTATTACTGGGATTCGTTTGGAATGAATAGTTATACTGTTTCGCTTCAAGCCCCAATTAAAGTTAAGTATTGGTTGTGGCTGAAACCTTTTTTGAGGTTTTACCATCAAAGCGGGATTAATTATTTTAAGCCTTATGCAAACCATTCATCGAGCCAGCGTTTTTATACATCAGATTATGATTTAAGCAAGTTTAATTCTCTTAATTATGGATTGAGTTTAAAGGTTAAAAAACGGCCTAGTTGGGATAGGATTAACGGTTATGTATTTAACTTTGAAAATTATTTAAGATCTGATGGATTAAGTTTTTGGCAAACTTCTTTTAAAATTGATGTTTCCTTTTGATATTTACAGCTCCATGGCAAAAGAGATTATTTTCATAAGACACTCAAGTTTATCCGTTCCAAGGGGCATTTGTTATGGGTTCTCTGATATTGACGTTTCTATCAATTTTTTTAATGAAGCAGATAAACTTAAGCGAAACTTAAATGGTTTTAAGCCCGACTTGGTGATTAGTTCGCCACTTCAACGTTGTGTTAAGTTGGCTGCAAAAATGTTTGATTCTGATCTTGAAATTAATCAAGGTCTAAAGGAGGTAAATTACGGTGATTGGGAGGGTAAACCGTGGGAGGAAATTAAGGTTAAAGGAGATAATCTTTGGATGTACGCTAACACAAGTAATCAACCTCCAAACGGCGAAAGCTTTGCTGAACTGAAAGATAGAGTTGTAAATCAGCTAGATTCGATTTTAAATCGAAAAGAAGATAAGATTGCTGTCATTTGCCATGGAGGAGTAATGAGATCAATACTCTCTCATTTATTAAAAACACCTTTAGAAGTGACACGAAGTTACCACATTCATTATACTGGATTTGTTAAGTTTATTAATACTAGAGAAGGTTGGAGATTAAGTGAATTAAATTCCGGTGAATTATAATTACTCAATAATCATAGCTGCTAATTTCACTTTTTCGGCAACTAACTGACTGATTTCAATAGAGTTTAATGCTTTAGGTATTGTTAAATCATTGTCCAAGTTATTTACAATACTTTCAACAAACATTTTAACTTCTTCCTGAATAGGATTGCTTTTGGCAATATTTGGTTTTTGATAAAAAACTTCTTTCTCAACACCATCAGTAAGTTTCAAGGTCATGGCACCTTTTCCTTTTTCATTACCTGATTTCATTTGAAATAGGTGAGCTTTGTTCTCTTGGAAATCTACATTAATATATGAGTTTCTTTGGAAGAAACGCATTTTATGCATTGGGTTTAAGCTTATCCTGCTTGCTGTTAAATTTGCAACACAACCATTGTCAAATTCGATTCTGGCATTTGTTATATCAGGAGTTCCATTTACAACGGCAACTCCGTTTGCACTTATTTTTTTAACAGAAGATTGAACAATACTTAGAATAACATCAATGTCCTTTATCATTAAGTTTTGAATAACAGATGTATTTGTTAATTCGCTATTAATGCTTTGTAATTGATGACTTTCGATAAACATCGGAGAATCAAACTTATCTTTGATTCCTAAGTAAACTGGTGTGAATTTAAGTGGATTTCCTACTTGTAATTTAATGTTAGCTTCGTGTGCTAAATTCATTAATTCGTTTCCTCTGTCGGTATCAATTATAAAGGGAAATTCAACAAGTGTATGTATTTGATTTTTTATTGATCGTTCAATCACATCTTCGTGATTGGCAGATTTACTACTGATGTATACTGCATCGGTAGCTAATAGTAATTCATTTAATGATGAAAATCGGGCAAAATTATTGGCGAAGTTTTCATCGTTGATGCAATGAAATCCAATAAACTGGATTTCATTCATTTCAGCGATTGAAGAGCATAATTTTGGTAGTTCACTTACTACGCCTATAATTCCTATTCTTAACATAAAAATGTTTGTACTTAGCAAATGTAACAGACCTAATCAAAGTTTGTTGCAAGTACTTTTGTAAAGAATTAACAAGTGATTTTTAAAATCTTAGTATGATTGATACATATAGGCACAAAGGAATGCGTAAAAATATGCTTGATGAATTGAGGCTGAAAGGCATTAAGGATGAAAATGTATTGGAGGCAATGGACAAAGTTCCACGGCACTGGTTTTTAGATGAAGCTTTTTTGGAGATATCGTATCAAAACACGGCCTTCCCAATTGGTTGTGATCAAACAATTTCGCACCCCTATACAGTTGCTCGTCAATCGGAACTTTTAGGTATAAAAAAAGGTGACAAAGTTTTAGAAATTGGAACCGGCTGTGGATATCAGACCTCAATTTTGTTTTTCTTAGGAGCTAAAGTTTTTAGCATTGAACGTCAAAAAGATCTTTATGTGAAAACAAAAAAAATGCTTGATGAGCTAAGATTTCGCATGCATCTTAAATATGGTGATGGTTATAAAGGTTTACCTACTTATGGTCCTTTTGATAAAATAATAGTAACTGCAGGAGCTCCTTTCATCCCTAATCCATTATTACAACAACTTACTATTGGTGGTCGTTTAGTTATTCCCATTGGCGATGGAAAGCAAATTATGACTGTAATCGACCGTGTTGGTAAAACAGAGTTTGAAAAACAAGAACTTGGTGAGTTTGCGTTTGTTCCTATGTTAGAAAAAAAGGTTTAGTGATTATTTAATCAACAATAAGTGATGTGATATTTGATAACTCATGACTTTTTTTCCGTGTTTCCTGTTTAATGTGCACTATTTTCAATTAAGTATTGGAAATTATTTCACCTAAAAAATGTGTAATAGACTTTAATTCTGACAATGACCCTCCTACGGGTTTTAGTTATATATATCCTAACGATTAAATTGTTAAGTCTTGCTTTTAAGATTGAGGTGTTCATTATTCTGCACTATGCTACGCTAGTAAGTATTCTTTAGAAAGAGAAGATTGTAGTTACACAATTTGTTAGTTAAAGCTAAGAGTACAATTAAAAGCGCATTAACAACATATTTAATAACCCTTTTCCAAAAGACTAATTACTTAAAACTCGGAATCTATTAGTTAATTTAGAGTATATCAATATTAAAATGGATTAGGACATGAATGTCCTTTTTTTAAGAAGCTAATTTTATTTTTCCAAATAGGATAAAAAGTGATTCGGATTTGGTATTTATTTGGTGTGAAAGAGCCTGAAGCTGCTTCGATATTCCCTTCGTTTGAAACGTAAGTTTTATATTCTCCCATTTTTGAAATAGGAATAAATGTATAATCAAGTCCAATTCTGAAATGAAATTTGGTGTTTTTTTCTTCTAATAAATCTACACCTAAAGTTAATTCTGGGTAGATTAGCCAGGATGTTTTAAAGTTTGATATGTATTTATTGGTGCCAGCGAAACCTGTTTTTTCTTGAAATAAATTTGCGGATGATAACGCTATACCTAGTTTAAAAAACATATAGGAATAATTAGGGATAGGATAATTAATACTTGCAGGAATTGATAGGTGTAGGAAGTGATATTGTCCGTTTTTTTGACTTTCCCCGTAATGAAAATGGTATTGTTGGTATTTTAATTCTGTACCAATGTGGATGTCGTATGCTTTTCCAAATCTCTTCCAATAGTCTAAACCGCCGCCTATTCCGTATTCTGCATGAGGGACATCTTTATCATCCTCAAAAACATGACCGTCTCCACCGGTTGGAAGTATGGGAGTGAAACTAATTCCAAGCATTCCGTTTTTAGGTGCCTTATTGATAAAGCCAAAACAAAAATTACTTCCCATTAATAGAATTACCCCAATTATTATAGTGATTGATTTATTCAAGAATTTATAATGCTATGTTTAGTTTTTTAGGGTGTTTTACTTCAAATTCAAAAAAGGTAGATTGTTTTGTATTTGCAGGGATTTTTAAATTCCATTCAAGCATCCCTGTCTCTTCATTAATTTTTAAATCTTGACCTAGTTTGTAGTCTACTTTTATTTTATTGTTTTTAGAAATTGGAACTTGGTCAAGAATCTCAATTGAAATTTCTTCGTTTCGATTGTTCTTGACCGTTATTTGATATCCTCGTTTTTTCACAGCTCCTAAAATGGTTGAATTATTCATGCATTTTTCTTCTTGTTTAACACGGTTAACTAAAATACTTTGATCCTTTCCTAAGGAAATAGCAAAAGTGTCTTCCATTATTTTAGGATTTAAAAATGATTTACCTACAAAAGTTTCATCAAAGTATATGTGATACTTACCTGGGATTAAAGGCATTTTTTCTAACTGGGTAACTTCAGCTATCAAGAAAACATCGTTGTTTACTTTAGGAACAGAATAGTAATGGAAGGCTGCGGGTAAATCTCTTTTTAAAAGAGTTACTCTTTTTTCTCCCGCTCCAGTATTAAGGGTGAATAATTGTGGGACCTGAAACGAACTAAAAGTTAAATTCTGAGTTTGGACTGCTTTGCGTTTTCGATAATGGCTTGTTTGTGGCTCTTTATCGTCAGAGGATTTATTTAAAGAACCAACTTTTTCTTTAGATTCATAATTATCTAGTCTGAGATTTGAATTAAAATAGGATAGTGATTGTTGGTTTAGTCTCCATGGTTGTAAATTCGGCTTACTTCCATTTAAAACAGGATTTCCGGTAGCAATGGTCAATTTAATACCATCCCAGTTAGCTCCCGTATTTTGGAAGACCATTGCGTTGTATTCAAAATTAATTGGTAAATCAATATTTGAAGCTCTCATATTGTAAAGTGGTTGCCATCCGCATTTGTAAACGTGGTAAGAAATGTTAAGTTTTGATTTTACGCTTTTACCCGATTGAACCAAGATTTCGATTTCGCCTGTTTTGGATGACTTTACTTTTTGCAACTCTTTTTGTTGCTTGACTAACTTATTTCGAACATCCTGGAATTTGCCCAATTGGTGTTTGTTGTCTGTTATTTTTTTTATTAATTCTGGAAGCTTTTTTTTGTAGTAAAAAACAAAATCCTTTACATCATCCACATCTAATGTAGAATTTCCTTTAATGGATTGATTGACTAAAATTAAATCATATTCTACTTTTAGATATTCCAATTGATCTTTGATGTTTAATATATCTAAATCTATTTGCCTAATAGATGACTTAAGTTGCTTTAATTTAGGTTTATCTTTTGTTTCCTTTAGATAATTGATGGTAAATTTGACATCAAGAATTTTAACTCCTGGTATTTTGGCTTGAATTGTATTGTTATTTATGAAGGGTGAAATTCCTGATATCTTAATCGTATCGATTCCTTGCTTAATTTGAATGTTTTGACTTCTTTTTATTTCCGCCCCTTGAGAGAAAACTTTAACAGCGCTTATTTTTGGAGTTATTTGTGCAAAAATTCCAATTGAAAGTAATTGAAGAAGTAAAACAAGGTTTATAGTAAAGTTCATTTTGTGATAGTTTGAGCTTTAAATTTAATGATGATCTACCTTTGAATAAGTACTTGTTGATGGAATCTTGGTTATTTGTTGAAAACTTTTAGATTTAGTAATTAGATTTGTTGAAGAACACCTATTTTAAGTATACTATGGCAGAAATAAGGCCTTTGATTTTAGTAGTTAACGATGATGGAATTACAGCTCCAGGAATCAGAGCGTTAATTTCCTATGTTAAAGAATTTGGAGATATTATTGTTATTGCACCAGATAAAGCTATGAGCGGAATGGGGCATGCAATAACAATTAATGATACCTTACGTTTGAATAAATTGAGTAGTGATATAGAAATTGAAGAGTATAGCTGTTCAGGAACGCCTGTGGATTGTGTGAAGTTTGGAACAAAAGTTGTTTCTAAGAATCGCAAGATTGATTTAGTGGTAAGTGGTATAAATCATGGAACGAACTCATCCATTAACGTTATTTATTCTGGTACTATGTCAGCTGCTGTTGAGGGTTCGGTTGAAGGTATTTCTAGTATTGGTTTTTCTTTAGATAATCACGCTGCAGATGCTGATTTTTCAGCTTGTGAGAGTTATGTTAAAACTATTGTTCGAAAGATGTTAGACGATCCTGCGGAAAAAGGATTTTCATTAAATGTAAATTTTCCTAATGTCCCTAAAGAAGAAATAAAAGGATTGAGGGTTTGTAGACAAGCAAAAGCATATTGGGAGGAAACTTTTGATGAACGAAAGGATCCTTCCGGTGGAAGTTATTATTGGCTAACAGGCGAGTTTAAGTATCAAGATAGTGGAGAGGATACCGATATTTGGGCACTGAAAAATAATTATGTTTCAGTAGTGCCTACTAAATTTGATTTGACAGATTATGATGCTATTAAAACGTTAAATGATTGGGATGAAAATAAGTAAAGATCAAAGGAGGGAAAGACTGGTTGGAGTCCTTTTGGGAACTTTACTACCTGTGATTACACTTTTAATTGCAAACTATGTATTATTACAATACTATCCGATTACGATTGATGAGTTTGGATTAATACGTGTTCAAAGAGATTACAGTGCTTTTTTATGGGAGAACATCGCCGAAGCCGGTAAGTACGCAGTGTTCTTTTGTTTGTCTATTAATATGCCTTTGGTAATGCTTTTATCTCAAAGAAAGTTGTTATTTATGGCCAATGGAGTTGTAATTCCAACGGTGATTTATTCTGTTGTGTTAGTTTTTTTAAGGATCTTATTATGAGATATTATATTGTTGCAGGAGAGGCCTCAGGCGACCTTCATGGAAGTAATTTAATGAAGGAATTAAAAACGCAAGATTCGGCTGCTGAATTCAGATTTTTTGGGGGAGATAAAATGAAAGCGGTTGGTGGTACTTTAGTAAACCATTATCGAGATACTGCCTTTATGGGGTTTGTACCTGTAATCTTAAATCTGAGGACAATCTTAAGGAATATTAAAAACTGCCAGCAAGACGTTTTAGCATTTGATCCGGATGTGTTGATTTTGATTGATTATCCCGGGTTTAATTTAAAAATTGCAAAATTTGCATTCGAAAAAGGATTACTGGTTCATTATTATATTTCACCTAAAATTTGGGCTTGGAAAGAATCAAGAATCAAACAAATTAAGGCTTACGTTCATAAGATGATTACCATTTTACCTTTTGAAACTGACTTTTACAAAAAGCATAACATGGAGGTTGATTATGTAGGGAATCCTCTTTTTGATCAAATTTCTATTTTTAAAGAGACATCTGAAAAAATTCAATCCGAAAAACCAATTATTGCCTTACTTCCTGGTAGTAGAAAAATGGAATTAGAGAATATGCTCCCAACAATGGCTAAGGCTGCCAAGTTGATGGAAGATGATTATGATATTTACATTGGTGGAACTTCTGATTTTACAAAAGAGTTTTATGAGTCGTTTTTAGATGGATTAAAAGTTAATTTTGTGTTTGAGGAGACATATAAACTGTTGAATTCTTCCAAATTAGCAGTGGTCACAAGTGGTACTGCAACTCTAGAAACTGCAATTTTTAAGGTTCCACAAGTTATCGTTTATAAAGGTCCGTCAATTGTTGTTGCGCTTGCTAAACGATTTATTAAAGTTGATTTTATTGGGCTAGCAAATCTTACTGTTGGAAGAGAAATTGTTCGAGAATTGATTCAGCAAGACTTTACACCTGAAAATATTCAATCAGAATTAAAAAAGTTTGAAACAATTGAAGGTGCTGCTATTATTGACAAGGATTATAATGAGTTGTTATCAATGATTGGAGGAGAAGGTGCAAGTAAAAAAGCTGCGAGAATAATCATAAAATCGATTGCTAAATAATTGATTTCTTCAAGGAAATATATCACAAAAGGGTTTGTATGTTTTGGAATGATCGTATTTTTCTCTTTACAAGTTAAGGGTGATAATTTATTAATTTCCATTTTAGGAGAGAAAACCATCAATAGTTTCTCAGTTAAGATAACTCGCGGTGCCTATTCAATTAATCAAAATAATTCAATTTATAATTTAAATGAAGGAGATCGATTAAAGATTAGAAGTGGGCTTATTATTTCATTAAACGATTCTGTTAGGTTTGAAGCTTCAAGTTTTGAGCTGATTGGGCATGAGTATGTGAACCATTTTGAGGTTTTAACAGCCGATGGTCATACTTATAAGTATGATGATAACCTATTGGTTAATATGTTGGACGGACAGGTGCAGTTACTTAACAGGGTTGATTTGGATCATTATGTAGCCGGAGTTGTTGAAGGAGAAGCTGGATATGGTTTGCCTTTGGAGTATTATAAATTGCAAGCAATTCTATGTCGAACTTATGGTTTAAAAAATATAAATAGGCATAAGTCTGAAGGATATAATTTATGTGACAAGGTGCATTGTCAGGTTTATCATAATAAGTGTAAAAAGAATGATATTATTAAAGCTACCGCGGCAACTAGTGGTTTAGTAGTTGTTGATCATGATTTAAACTTAATTAATACAACGTTTCATTCTAACTGTGGTGGGCAGACTTGTAATTCTGAGGATGTATGGGTACGTCCTGTTAGTTACTTGAGGTCTGTTAAGGATTCTTTTTGCTTAGGAGCGCCACATTCGGTTTGGGAAAAAAAGATAAATAAAGAGGAATTTAAAACAGTTTTTTCAAAAAATAACCCAATAGATTCTTTGGAGTTAGATTCAATACTGAATATTTGCCAAGATACAGCACGATTTCCTCATAAAAAGATAATTTCAACCAAATTAACACGAGTTAGGAGTGAGTTGGGTTTACGGTCTACCTTTTTCTCCATTGAGCCGGATAGTAACCAATTATTATTGTTTGGTAAAGGTTTTGGTCACGGAGTAGGACTTTGTCAAGAGGGAGGAATTGTTATGGCAAGAAAAGAATACAGTTATGTAGATATTTTAAAATTCTATTATAACTCAGTTTTTATTGTCAACCAACGTGCGATTCTCTTTTTCAAGGAGTAATAAATGAAGTGGAATCAGTTTCCAGCACTAAGAGTTTTAATTTTTTACTTACTGTTCTATTTTCTTTTCAGCTATGTTAACTGGATTGGATCGGTAATTGGTGTTTTAGTTTTGCTCTTTTTATGGTTTCTAAAAATCATTCAAGTTAAAGTATGTTTCTTATTGATCGGGTTCCAACTTTTAATAATGGGAAGGCTTTCAATAGATGAATCTGTAAAGCTTCCAGATAATCATTATTTAGTAGAACGAGTATTAAAAGATAATGAAAAAAAGATTTCTTTAATTGCTAGTAATGAGAATTTTAAGTACTTGTTTTCCATAAAAAAGAAAAATTATAATTCTTCTTTTTTTCTGAAAGGCGATGTTGTTTGGTGCGATGTTAAAGCTAAGTCGATTGAGAATCCAGAGGATTTAAATGGGTTTATTTACAAGGATTATTTAAATGAATTGAGGGTCGATTCTGTGATTTACACAATAAGTACTCCATTACTTGTATTTAGAGATTTAAATCTATCCAGTTTGCGGCTACAAGATTAAAGCGGTTTTTCATATCTAAATACAAAGGAATTAATGAAGTAAGCCAAGAAACTAGAGGTGTTTTGATTGCGCTATTCTTTGGTGATAAATCATTTTTAGATATTGAGCACAAAACACTTTTTAAAGATGCAGGAGTAGTTCACGTTCTAGCCATTTCAGGTTTGCATGTTGGTATATTATACGTTTCATTGGCATTTATTTTCGGGAAATTATTGAGATTTAAAAAGTGGAGTCGATTTGCCTTTGTGTCAGGTATTTTAATATTCTATGCTTTTCTTACCGGCTTATCGCCTTCAGTTTCAAGAGCAACGCTAATGTTTGTGCTGGTCTATTTTGGTAAGTCGATAAATAGTAAACCTAATTCGTTAAATATTGTTTTTACAACAGGGCTAATGATGTTGTTTTATGAACCAGAAGTACTGTATGATATTGGTTTTCAATTGTCCTATTCAGCTGTCGTAGGAATTTTAATTGTGAGCCAATACTCATTTTTGAATGTGCATCATAAAAATCAATATGTAAAAGGTGTGTTTGGTTTGATAAAAGTGAATTTTGCAGCCTTTATTTTTACGGCTCCGATAATTGTTTTTTATTTTCATTCAATAAACTTCACGAGCCTTTGGGCTAGTTTCATTATTGTACCAATTATTACAGTTGTAATGTACTTGGGTGTATTCTCAATTAGTGTGTTTTGGATTCCTGCGCTTTTTTTGTTTATTATAAAATGCCTTGATGCTTTATTAGTTTTTTCAGCTTTTGTATTGAAATTCATTGTTAACTATATTTTTCTTCGAGAATCTGCTGTTATGGATTTAACGTTTTTATTCGTGTCTTTAAGTTTAGTTATCATTCTTTTTTTTAGGCAATGGAGGATGTTAGTTATTCCATGTGCTATAATGCTTGGGGGCTTTTTTGTTAAGGATAGTAAAAAGTTAATTTTTTTAAATAAAAAAGATGTTGTTCAACTTAAATTTGATGAAAAGGTGATTGCTTTAGAATTTTATGAATGCTTTGTTTTGGATGGATTAATTAGAGTTTGTAAAATTAAAAACGATGAGGTTTTATTCCATCGATTAACGGGTAATGTTGAATTGACTATTGAAGGTACAGAATTGTTTGAAGAGGGAAATGATAGTGTTTTTGTAAATTTTAATATTGATAATTATAAGACTTTAATCTTAGAGTTTTAGCTAAAGAATTCATACATTTAAAACGTGTTTAAAAAAATAGCAACGATACTTTTTTTGTCTGTAATTACATTCCTAGCTTGTACAAATGATTCTTCAGGTTTCGGAGACGATCATTTATTAAAGAGCGTGCAAAAAAAATCTGACACCACAATTTTTGATTTTTCAACTGATATTACGGACCTCGCAGATGATATCGCTGCTTATAAGACTGTAGTTAATATTATTAGAGAAACAGGCTTAGCTCAAAACTTTGTTGTTTTACCTGGGGATGTTGCTAATGTTAAATCTTATATTGAAAATAATGAGAGAATTCTAGAGTATAATCCAAACTTTATGGAGAAGCTTCAGGAGGATTCCAATTGGCATGGAATATCTGTTTTAGCTCGACAAATTGGTTATCACTTATCAAATCATGAATTGGAAGGAGGACAAGCGAGTATTGATGAAGAGATAGAGGCAGATAAATATGCTGGTTTTGTTCTTTTTAAAATGGGAGCAAGTTTGGATGAAGCTATTCATGCTCTAGAAATTGTAATGAAAGAAGACTCTATTGGGAAAAGCGTTTCTCGAAACTCTCGACTGGTATCCTTAACTAAAGGTTGGAATAATGCAAAGCTATTAATGACTGATTCAGCTAATAAACATATGGTTGTTGTTGATTCTATGCTTAAAGTTGAATCGATTGATTCATTTGACCTTAAATCAACAAATGCTATAGAAGCACCAGCTTATTTATACAAAGTTTTTTTAGCAATTGACAAAACAATGTATTTAATTGATTGTGAGGGTGTTGTTTCTATGGAAGTAGAGGGAGAACAGTATGCTGTAGGTTTTAAGAAAGATAGTAATAAACCAGGATTCAACTGGATTTTTGTTAAAGATGGTAATTCTTATGGTGTTGATTCAAAAGGGCGTTTATGGGCTTTTTCAACTGATGGTGAATTTCATATTGTAGGTCAAGCTATTAAGCTTACTGAGTAAATCTTAGACATCTTTTTTAAGTCAAATTTTTAATTGTTTTAGTGTTACTAGTACATTTTAATTTTTGCCACAAAAACCTGTAACAAAACATCATTCTGTGGTTATAATTTTAAGGCTTTAATTTATTGAGGTTTTCTTTATCTTTGAATTATGAGGGCTCTTGTGTCAGTTTTTATTCTAACTTTTTCCTTTAGTTTGATGAGCCAAACTACTTGTGATTCTGCTAAGTTTATAAGGGAAGTAAGTGTTTCAGAATCTAATTCATCAAATGTTAATTGGTATAAGTTTAGAGCAAAAGGGAATATATTAGACTTTACAGGATATTTAAAATCAGACAGTTTGTTTGAATACGAAATTTTTCCATTTACTAGTTGTAATCAAATTATTAATGGGCATACAATTCCAATTCGAAGTGTTAAAAAAGGAATTGCTTTGCTCACTGAAGAACTTTGGGAAAGAGTTGTAGAAGAGGGTATTTGTGTTTGTGGAACTTGTTTAAGTAAAATAAAGCGTAGCAACAAAAAAGCTTTAAAACTCAAACAAGGTGAATTCTATTTATTAAAAGTGTACGGTGGTTCAACAGCCTTTGAGTTTAATCTTGCTTATTCTGATATTGACACTTTAAATCCAATTCAATTTTCATTAGATAGTCTCTCGATAAATGAAGTTGAAGTTGGAATGGTTTATCAATTGAAAGAAATATTCTTCATTCCTGCAACGGCTCAGTACTTACCAAAGTCTATTAAGGAATTAGAACGATTAAAGCAGTTTTTATTAAATCATGAAGTTCTAAAAGTGCAAGTTCGCGGTCATGTTAATGGTCCTGCTCAAACCAAACCTGAGTTTTATCAAGAGTTATCGGACGCAAGAGCTAAGGCTATTAAAGAATTTCTGGTTGGTAATGGAGTCGGAGAGGAAAGAGTTGATGAAAAGGGAATGTCTAATTTTCAAATGCGTTATTCATCACCCAAAACTGCTTTTGAGGCAGCTGAAAACAGAAGGGTTGAAATTATTATAACGGCTATTTAATGAGGTCTGTTTTAGTTTTTATGCCATGCTTTTTGAGCTTTTTTGTTAATGCACAGCATTCATGTGATAAAGCTATTGAGCTAAGAGTAGATAGTTTACCTTTAGTGACGGAATTTGGGGATATTACTTATTTTAAAATAAAAAAAGATTTTATTTACCAGTCATTTACTGTCTCTGGCAACTACGAAAAAGTTGTCGTAAATCCATCCGAATGTGGCTTAAAGTTGAGAGAGATAAAGATTGGGTCAAATGGAATTACAAGTATGTCAGATGAGTTAATTGATGCAGGTTATTGCTCATGTGCAACTTGTTTAAAACGTAATTCAGTTATTAATTTAAATAATGATTCGTTAGTTATTTTAAAGTTTATTGGTGCTCAATCAATAAAACTAGAATTAAATAAAGCTATTTCGAAACAGAAACAAAAATGGTATGAAAGAGAATTGGTTAAAGGTGATAAAATTAGACTGAAAAATATTCTCTTTGTTGGTGGTGAAGCCAGGTTTAGAGGTGTTAGTTATAAAGATCTTAATCAATTATTGGCAGTGATGAATGCTAATCCGAATTTAAAAATCTTAGTAGAAGGGCATGTTAATAGTCCTGGGAAAAGAAATACTAATGCGAACCAAGTTTTAAGCGCACAGAGAGCAGAAGCTGTTGTAACGTACCTTGTTAAAAAAGGTATACATGAAGGTCGGCTTAGTTTTATTGGTTTTGGAAATACAAAAATGATTTATCCCAATACTAAGTTGGAATACGAAATGCAATTTAATAGAAGGGTTGAAATTCTAGTTCAGTAGTGGGAAAAGGTAAAAAATATTATATAATTTATAAGCCAAAAGGATGCTTATCTCAGTTTTCGAAGGAATACGGGAAACTTGCTTTAGGAGATATTTTTGATTTACCTAAGGATGTTTATCCTATCGGGAGGTTGGACGAGGACTCGGAAGGGTTATTGTTGATTTCTAATGATAAATCAATTAATTCAAAATTATTAAATCCATTAAATGGTCATTGGCGTACTTATTGGGTACAGGTGTCCGGACAGATTAATAAATCGGCTATAAAAAATTTGGTGAATGGTGTTGATATAGTAGTGAAAGGAAAAATTCATTCTACACTTCCTGCCAGAGTCAAAAAAGGTAATCCTCCAAAGAATATATTACCACTAAATGTTTCTGAAAAAGAAACCTCGTGGGTGAAAATTTCTCTTTCTGAGGGAAAATATCGTCAAGTTAGAAAAATGACAGCTAAGGTTGGTTTCCCAACATTACGTTTGGTTAGAACTCATATTGAGGAATTAGAACTTGGAGAACTTAAGCCAAGCGAGTTTAAATTACTAGATAAGAAAGCGCTGTTTCAAAAATTAAAATTGTCAGTCGATTAACTGTTACGAAGAGGGAAGTGTGCAAACTAAAATAGTTATTTGAACCATTTTTTTAGCGCTCTTTAATGTTTTAAATATTTGACAATCAGTTTATTAAGTATTTTATTACGTATCTTTATCAATTCTTACTTAAGTAGTTGCACAGAAAGCTGACTATGTTTAATGGGGGTAATTCCCTATTAATTATATTTTGAGATTAAGAAGGATATCTACTTTGATAATCGTAATGAAATATTTTAAAGATTATGGTTGGCAAAAACAGATTTGTTAGTAAAAGAAAATTTAAATTACTTTTATTCTGATTGAGTCGATTCAATCAAGACTTACATTAACTCCTTTTGGTTTTTCTTTTTTTATATTTAGATTATAGTAAGACAACTAGAATTATTTAAAATCATTAAATAAATGACACCACTTAATAAAGATACAATTGACAACATTTTAGAGCTTACTGGCGGAGATGAATCTATTTTAGTTGAATTATTTCAATCTTTCTTGCTAGACGCTAAAGAATTATCTGAGCGGATAAAGAAATCGGCAGTATCTTCTGATGTGGATCAGCTTATGTTTGATGTTCATACTTTAAAAGGATTGTGTGGAACAATTGGTGCAATTCCTTTATATGAAGTATGCAAAGGTTTAAATGACGATTTGAAAAGTGGTAATATGTCTACTTCAGTTGACTTGGCAAATGAAACTATATTGAAATATGAAGACTTAATGGGATATATTACATCTAATTATAAAGTATAACGATGCATAAGATTTTTTTAATTGAAGATAATCCAACCGAAGGTTTTTTGTTGAGATTGGCACTAAGTGATATTGAAAATATTGAAATTATTCACTTTAAAACAGGTGGTGAATTGATGGGTAGTCTAGATGAAAAGCCTAAAATAGCAATTGTTGACCTTAATTTGCCTGATATAAATGGGTTAGATTTAATAAAGGAAATTAAAAAGAAACATAATGCTATAAAGATAATTGTAGTTTCAGCACAGAGAGATATTGATATTATAGCAACAGTGCAGGCTGAAGGGACTCCATATTATTTGGTTAAAAGTGATAGTGTTTTGAAAAATTTAAAAACAATAGTCCAAGATTTCTTGTTAACCATTGAAAAAAAAGATTAATTCATTTTTTTAAACACCTCAATAATACAAATTCTTTTAAAGAAAAATCTCTTTTGAAACCGGTTTGGCTTAGCATGGAGGCTTTCAATTTGCCAAGTTCCGAAAGGGAAGGTTTGTATTGGATGTTAGATAGCTGAATCTTTAAAGTGAGATAAGCGATACTGTGAATATAGCGAGTCAAGGTATATTGATCCTAATCGTTAAATGAAGATGCTATTAAATTTACTGCGTAAAGCTTTTTTAACGAAGCATAAAAAAGCCTCTAATTTTATAATCAGAGGCTTAGTCTAATTATTTGATCCTAGTGATTAGTTAGGTAGTTAGCAACACCGGCAGCATCTGCTTTCATTGCGTCTTCACCTTCTTTCCAGTTAGCTGGACAAACTTCACCGTTTTCTTCAAAGAAATTTAAGGCATCAACCATTCTTAATGCTTCATCAACTGATCTTCCTAATGGCAGGTCATTTACAACTTGATGACGTACTATTCCTTCTTTATCAATTAAGAATAATCCTCTGTAAGCAACAGGGGCGCCACTAAAAGCAGCGTTTCCTTCATCGTCTACATCATATTCACCTGCTAAAACATCATAGTTTTCAGCAATAGTTTTTGATAAATCAGCGACTAGTGGGTAAGTAACACCTTCAATACCACCTTTGTTTTTCGAAGTGTTTAGCCAAGCCATATGAGAGAATTTTGAATCAATTGAACATCCAACAACACTTGTGTTTTTTGATTCAAATTCAGCTAATCTTTCTTGAAAAGCATGTAATTCAGTTGGACAAACGAATGTAAAGTCTAAGGGGTAAAAGAATAAAACTACATTTTTTCCTTTGTATTGATCTAAAGAGAAATTTTCTGCGAATTCTCCTCCGTTAATTACCGCGTCTGCGCTAAATGACGGAGCTTTTTTTCCTACTAAAACAGCCATATTAATTTTAATTTATAAATTTATTTTCCAATGTTACAACATAATTAAGATTCCTACGGCGGATATTAATAGAGTTTAATTATTGAACTATTAATGTTAGTCGATTACAAAATTAATAGTGAGGTGCTTGCTGCAATTCCAAATCCTATTATAATTGAAATAAATTTGAAAAGGTTAAAACCATGATTTTCACTAATTTCAAAAAGTATCGTAGTTGAGATGTATAAAAATATTCCAATTACAATAGCCATAAAGTATTGATGGTAGGTTTGAAAAAATATGATTTCTTCTGAGAGTAAAAGTCCTAAAGGGGCCATTAAAGAAAATAAGCCAATAATTAAAAATGATTTTAAATTTCTACCAATATAATGGTTTAACATACTTCCAAAAACGATAGCGACAGGAAGTTTGTGTAATATTAATCCAGTGAAAAAGTAATCATGAAAATGTTCATCTCCGCCGTGGTGCGTGTGACCTTCGGCTAAAGGAGTAGCTTCAAATAATGCATGGAGAAATAAGCCTATAATTGCTGTTGATTTTATTTTTTCGTTTCTGGTTTTGTGATAATGCCCGTGGTCAATTCCTTGGGTCATAAATTCAAGTACAAGCTGAATTGAAAACCCAATCAATACAAATAATCCATAAGATGGTCTATAGTCATGAAATAATTCGGGTAAGAAGTGAAGTATTGTAAGTCCAAACAGAAATGCACCCGAAAATGAAAGTAAAATCTTTAAAGATCTTTCTTTATTAAGGTTTATAAAGAGGAATAGAGAACCTGAGAAAAAGGTAATTCCAAAAAGAAGAATTTGTGTTACTATACTATCCAATTTTTTCTGCTATAATAATTAGTCGATCTGAATTATGCCTAAAAGCATTCAATTCGTAGTCTCCAAAGGTATGAGTAATTTTTAAATTTGCTTGTGATAAGTAATTATTAAAATCATTTAAACTAAGAAGTTTTACGGATTCTTGAAAAGAATAGGACTTTCCTTTGATATCAAATTGAATTGTTTTAATTACTTGGTTGTTTTTAATTTCTTTTGATATGTTAAATTCTATATCATCGATAAGTTTTTTTTCAAAAGAAATTAAAGTTTCGATAACCTTTTCTTTATTCAAAAAGTCTATTACAAGTTTCCCTCCTGTTTTTAAGTTTTTGGCAGAAGCCTTCAAAGCGTTTAGTTCATCACGCTTACTTTTAAAATAACCGAAACTCGTAAAGAGATTAAATGCATAGTTGAAGTGATTAGTTCTGAAAAGCTGTCTCATGTCGTGCACATAAAACGACAACCCTTTTTTGGCAGCTTTATTAGCTTCTTCTATACTTTGAACCGAAAGATCATAACCAACAACATTAAATCCTTTCTTATTCAGGTAAATGGAATGTCTTCCTTTACCACATGCAATGTCTACAAACTTGTCGGTTTTGTTAGGTTTTAGGAAGTCTAAAAGATTATTAATGAATCGTTCAGCTTCATTATGATTTCGATTTTTATACAGTGTGTGGTAATATGGGGTGTCAAACCAACTCGCGAACCATTCATTCTTCATATTGTAAAGATAATATTCAATTCTTTGAATTGTATTTATTCTTTCGTAGAATTTCTTTTAGTGCCAATTGAAAAATAAATATGACTTAAAATGTGATAATTGAAACTAACGATAGGGGTTATACGTTATAAGTCAAGATAATTAGTTTTTACTTTCGATTAAAAACTCTAATTTTACTTCCGATGTCGTTTAAAGATTTGGACATATATAGTTTTTACAAAAAAATGGAGCATGATGATATTATGCTTTCGTTTAAAGGCGACGTTACATCTGAAATGTTAACTTCTATGCTCCAGATTATGGAGACCAAATTGGAGAATTTAGGAGAAGGTAGTAAAGTAAAGCGTAAAGTATACAATGTTTTGGTAGAATGTTTACAAAATCTATATCATCATAGAGACGAAATGAAACGTACAGGTATTGATGAAGAAAGTGCAGCGATTTTTATGATCGGAAGAACACAAGATTCATACAATATTGTTACAGGAAATTACATAGCTTCAAATCGAGTTGAAAGATTGAAATCTAGAATTGATCAAGTTAATTCTCTAGATTTAGATGGTTTGAAAACATTATATAAAGAAGTGTTGAATAACGATGAAAGGAGTGACAGAGGCGGAGGAGGATTAGGTATCATTGATATTGCCAGGAAGAGTAAGCAGAAATTAGTTTACGATTTCATGGAAGTAGACGACAATTATTCATTTTTTAGTTTGTACATTAAAATACCTCAAGATAAAAAATAGCATTATGGGAAAGATTTCTATAGATGGAACTTCAAAAACGCCAACAGTTTTATTTGATTCTGAAAACGGTGTGATGGAGCTCAAGGGAAGATCTATACCGGAAAACAGTATTGAATTTTATAAGCCAATAGTTGAGTCATTAGATGATTACGCAAAAGGGCCGAAAGATAAAACAAAGGTTGAAATTCAATTAGAGTATTTTAATACGTCATCGTCAAAATGTATTCTTGATTTATTTAAAAAACTAGAAGCTATTCATAAAGGTGGAAATGAGGTTGCCATAAATTGGTACTATGAAGAAGATGATGAAGATATGTTAGAGGCTGGTGAAGATTATCAAGCGATTATAAAAGTTCCTTTTACTATGATTGAAGTTGAAGAGGAATAATTAAATTAAAAAGATAAAAAAAAGGGCGGTTTTTAATCAGCCCTTTTCTAATGTCAATTTTTCTAAAACATATTGTGCCGTTAGGGAATGTTTTGCAATGCTTATTTTTTCTGGCGTGCCAGCATAAGTGAGATTCCCTCCATTTTTCCCACCTCCTGGGCCTAGGTCAATAATCCAACTTGCACATTTCATTATTTCAGGATTATGCTCAATAACAATGAGTGAATGACCTTGGTCTATCAAAGCATAAAATGAGTTAAGTAACAAGTTGATATCATGAAAGTGTAGTCCTGTAGTTGGCTCATCAAATACAAATAATGTTTTGTCACTATTATTCCCTTTTGTAAGGAAGTAAGCCAATTTAACCCTTTGGGCTTCACCACCAGAAAGTGTGCTAGATGATTGACCAAGTTTTATATATCCTAAGCCAACTTTTTGTAAAGGGATTAATTTGCTAACCAGTTTCCCTTCTAAACTAGTTTTCCTAGTAGGATCAGCGAATTGTTTAAAAAAAGTTATAGCTTCTTCGATTGATAGGTTGAGGATGTCAAAAATATTTTTCCCATTGAACTCAACTTCTAAGACTTCATCCTTGTACCTTTTACCTTTACATTCTTCACATTTCAATTTAAGATCAGCCATGAATTGCATTTCAATCGTAATGTGGCCTTCTCCTTGGCATTTTTCACAACGTCCATTTGGCACGTTTAGAGAGAAGTGAGAAGGTTTGTAACCTCTTAGTTTTGACATTGGCAGTTTGGTGAAAATATTCCTTATTTCATCAAAGGCTTTTACGTAGGTTGCTGGATTAGATCTAGATGACTTTCCAATCGGATTTTGATCAACATATTCTATGCTTTCAATCCAGTTTAAATCTCCAGATAATCTATTGTTTTCACCACTGTTTAATAGCGTTTTTACTTCTGGAATTAGTTCATTTTTAACTAAACTAGATTTGCCAGATCCGCTAACCCCTGTAATAACAGTTAAACATCCTAAAGCAATTTTAACACTTGGTATATCAAGATTATTAGAATAAGAGTTTTTTAATTCTAAATATTTTTTTGGTATTTTCTTTTTTGGTATTTCAATTTTTAATTCGCCATTTAAGTATTTTGTAGTTAAACTTTTCCCTGATTTGAGTAGTTTTTCATGGTCCCCTTCAAACACAACTTCTCCGCCGAAAGCTCCTGCTTTAGGGCCGATGTCAATAATGTGACTAGCGGCTCTCATTATTTCTTCATCATGTTCAACGATTACAACTGTGTTTCCAATTTGGTTTAATCCTTTTAACACCGAAATCAATTTATTGGTGTCTTTTGGATGAAGTCCTATACTTGGCTCGTCTAACACATACAAAGAACCTACTAAGCTAGACCCTAGTCTACTGGCTAAATTAATTCTTTGGGATTCTCCTCCAGATAATGAGTTACTTAGTCTATTCAATGAGATATAACCAACTCCAACATTAATCAAGAACGCAAGTCGGTTTGTGATTTCTTCTAATAACCTTTTACCAATTTTTAGTTCTCTCTCTGATAATTTTAGATTTAAAAAGAATGAATATGCATCTTCAATAGTCAAATTTGTTATTTGAGCAATATTCATTTCCCCAACTTTTATTGCTAATGATTCTTTTTTAAGTCGGTACCCTTGACATTCATGGCAGTGTGTTTTCCCTTTGTAGCGAGAAATCATAACTCGATTCTGAATTTTATAAATTTTAGCTTGTAACTCATCAAAGAAATCATGAATTCCTTGAAAGTGTTTACACCCATTCCATAATAAATCAACTTCTTTTTGAGTTAAATCTTTGTATGGTGTATGTACGGGAAAGTTTACATGATGAGCATTGTTAACAAGTTGTTTTCTCCAACCACCAATCTTTGGACCTTTCCATGGCGCAACACAATAGCTATTTACGGATAGGTTTTTGTCGGGAACAACTAAGTCTTCACTTATCCCTAAAATCTTTCCAAATCCTTCACAAGCAGAGCATGCACCAATCGGACTGTTGAAGTTAAATATCTCAGGACTTGGTTCTGTAAACAACAACCCATCTAACTCTAATTTATTGCTGAAGTGTTTAGATTGAATTTTATCGTCCAAATAAATGTCAATCCAACTTTCACCGTTTACTTCATTAAATGCAGTTGATGTTGAATCTGATATCTCATTTTTAAAGTCTTCATCATCTAATGTTACAGAAAAGCGATCTATGATTAAATCAAAATCTTGGTTTTCTTTTACTTCAGAAAGAGGAATGAATTCATTGTTTATTCTACATCTTGAAAAACCATCTTCAATTAATTGTTCTACTACAATGGAAGAGGCTTTAACGTATTTTAAATAAATGAGTCCTTTTGTGTTGTTCTTGAAGGATAAGATATAGTCAACAACATCAGTTATTGAGTCTTTTGTAACTTCTTGGTTAGAAATAGGAGAAAATATTTTTCCTATTCTAGCAAAAAGGATTTTCAAATAATCATATATTTCAGTAGAAGTTCCAACTGTAGATCTTGGATTTCTAGTTATTACTTTTTGTTCAATTGCAATCGCAGGTGAAATTCCATGGATGTATTCCACGTCAGGCTTTTCTAGTTTGCCCATAAACTGTCTAGCATAAGATGATAAACTTTCAACATACCTCCTTTGGCCCTCTGCATAAAGTGTATCAAAAGCAAGAGAAGATTTACCAGATCCGCTCACACCAGTTATTACTGTAAGTGAGTTTCTAGGAATCTCAACATCAATATTTTTAAGATTGTGCAGCTTTGCGCCCTTAATAATAATACTTTTGTCGATTTCTGTTTTATTCTTTTTTTTCAGCATGCTTATTGATCTCTGTTGGCTGTTTGACAGTTAGTAAATCTATAGTTAATTTAGAAGATGCTTAAAAAAAGTTAAATCTTTTTTTTACCCGAACAATAAGTTAACTTTATGTTCGTTAAAGATCTAATTAATTTACCAATTTTAATTAAATAAACGCCTATATAACATAATTACTCTGATATTTTTTATTGATAATAATAACCTAAAAACAGAGGGATTATGAAGTTAGTGAACCTTTCCGATAAGGAATTAGTGAGAATTTACATTAAAGGCGATGAGATAGCATTACAAGAATTGGTAAATCGTCATAGATCAAGAATCTATTCATACATTCTCGCAACAATTAAAAATAAAGCCTTAGCAGAAGATTTTTTTCAGGATACCTTTATCAAGGTTATTCAAACTTTAAAGGGAGGGAAGTATAACGAAGAAGGTAAATTTCTTCCTTGGGTGATGCGAATTTCTCATAATTTAATGATAGATTACTTTAGAAAAGAAAAAAGATTTAGAAAAGTTAGTGGTAAGAGTAGGGATAATGAGGAATATGATGTTTTTAGCACAATTGGTTACGAAGAGTTAAACATGGAAGAGCGATTAATTAAAGCTCAAGTTAAAACAGATGTGAAAGAGTTGATTGAACGTTTACCTGATGAACAAAAAGAGGTTGTGTTACTTAGACATTATTATGATATGAGTTTTAAGGAAATTTCAGATATTACAAATGTTAGTATAAATACCGCACTAGGTAGAATGAGGTATGCTTTGATAAACCTTAGGAAACTAGTTGAAGAAAAGGGAGTCTCTTTAGAAATGTGAAAAATGTTAAAATTCAAACAATAATGTATGTTTATTTACGTTATTTAAACTAAATAAACATAAAAACAAATTGTATGGATAAATATTACTCTAAAGAAACTTCAGACAAAGAATTTGAAAACGCAGAAATTAATTATATATCAGAGCCAAGTGA
>Ga0257114_1000057_pt1 | contig 85546 bp, 75 predicted proteins | sample SI112_10mmetaG_FD_190149 | JGI IMG/M metagenome (GOLD analysis project Ga0257114, IMG submission 190149) | Marine microbial communities from Saanich Inlet, British Columbia, Canada - SI112_10m | ecosystem: Environmental > Aquatic > Marine > Inlet | place: Canada: British Columbia | collected...
AAATCATAAAATTAACGAGCCTGAATACAGTTATCATGGCTCGCCAGTAGGTGTTAAAGTTATCGACCCTGTAAAAGTGCCAAACGGGGATTTTAGGTTTGAGTTATTGGATACTGTTACGATAAATGATCTATCAGATGCTTATTGGATGTTATTGTTTAAAGGGGATGGAGAATCTAATTATGACGATACTATTTTTGCAGACCGTTCAATTGATAGCAAATCTGAACAAATCATCTCTAAATGGGGATTGTCAGTTAAAATAAAACAAGTAGGTGATGTTGGTGCAAGTGATGCCTTGTTTAAAGGTGTAATTGCAGATTCTGTCCAATTTGAAAATCCAGCATTAAATTGGCTTTCGGGGATTGAAGATGTTGACGGGGATAATTGGAGTAATTGGATTAGAGCAGGTATTGATTCAAATGCGGTTGAAGATCATAATTTCAATGATTATTATGTTAGCAAAGAGGAAGAAGATACGGATGGTGATTTTGAGAAGATAGCAAACGGTTGGATTGCCCCTTTTAAATATGCATCACGAGAACTTCATGGACCATCCGTTACGCCTGATGCTATTGCTGATAATAACGAGATTTCGGAATTAAATAATGTTGATTTAGTGTTTACGAACGACAAAGTTAATTGGTCTATTTGCCCTGTTCTTGAACGCGCAGATGATGATGTGAATGCTGAATTTGGAGATAATAAATTATCGCTTAGAAGGACATCAATCAAGGATTGGAATGGATATGAATTAAGTGAAGGGTTAGGCTATTTTCCTGGTTATGCAATTGATGTATTAACAGGAGAACGATTGAATATTGCTTACGCTGAAAATAGTTTTTTACCCGGCGATAATGGTGCTGATATGTTATGGAATCCAACTGATGTGAAATATGACGATCAAGGGGCTCCAATTTTTGGAGGAATGCATTCCATTTATATTTTTAGCACCAAAAATGAAATTCCAAAATACGATAAGGGTCAAACCATCCTTAATATTTTTAACGATGGGGCTTTTGGAAAAATGACTAGGATATTTAATAATTGTACTTGGGTGTTTGCAAATCCATTAAGAAATTTATCCTATGATTTATTAGCAACTGATTTAACAATTAAATTAAGAGTGAATGAACCTTATCAATTAACAGGAGGAGATTTACCTGTGTATGAATTCAATACTGCTGATATTTGCGCAAAGTCGCATGAAACTGCTCAAGCTAAACTTAATTTGGATAAGGTAAATGTAGTTCCTAATCCTTATTATGGTTTTAGTGAATACGAAAAAAGTAAACTCAGTAATGAAGTTAAAATCACAAACCTACCAAAAGAATGTACCGTTAAGATCTTTACATTAGATGGGACTTTAGTAAAGACCTTAAAGAAAGACAATGATGATTTAACTTCAATTGCTTGGAATGTAAAAAACGATAATGGAATTGCTGTTGCTTCTGGATTTTATATTTTCCATATTAATGCACCTGGAGTTGGTAAGAAAATTATAAAGTGGTTTGGCGTTCAACGTGAAATTGATCTAGATACTTTTTGATGGTTAACTTTAAGAACATATTGCTTTTAATTTTTTGCATTAACCTGGGAGGTTGTGTTATGGGGCAATCTGGAGGTCAGTCTGGAGCAACTCAGTTATTGATTAATCCTTGGGCTAAATCATCTGGTGTTGGTGGTGCTAATGTTAGTTTTGGAAAAGGAATCGAAAGTGTATATATGAATCCTGCGGGTATCGCTGGTACTGAAAAAACAGATTTACTTTTTTCTAGAACGAATTGGTTACAAGGAAGTGAAATATATATTAATACGTTTGGTATAAGTCAACGATTGAATGAAAAAACGGTATTGGCCTTTTATGTAATGTCCTTTAATCTTGGAGATATTGAAATTACAACTGTTAATAATCCTGATGGTGGAATCGGAACTTATCGACCTCAATTTATTAATGGAGGCTTAACTTATGCTAAATCTTTTTCAAATAATATTAGTGGAGCAATTTCTTGTAAGATTATATCTGAAGGAATTCATGATGTAAAAGCTATTGGGGTTGGTTTAGATGCTGCTGTTAAATACGTAACAGGGATTAAAGATAAAATAAGCATTGGGATTGCTTTGAAAAATGCGGGTCCAAACATGAAGTATTCAGGAGACGGACTAAAGATGCAATTAGTGTTTCCAAATGGAAATACTCAAAGTGGACAGGTGACTAGTTCTTCTTTTACGGTTCCTTTATTAATGAATTTAGGTTTTGGGTATCGATTTGACTTCTCTGAAACTCATAAGTTACAGACAGGGTTGGCATATTCCGCAAGGATGTTTTTAAACGATCAAACAAGGTTAGGACTTGAGTATCGATTTAAGAATTATTTACAAGTTAGGCTAGGTTTGGTGTATGAAGAAGGTATTATGAAAATGGGAACTAGGAATTCTGCAATTACGGGACCTTCTGGGGGGTTTAGTTTTCAGTTACCTTACGGGAAAAGCGGTCAATATTTTGGTTTTGATTATACTTATCGGGATACAAATCCATTTGAGGGAATTCATACTTTCGGTGCAAGAATAATTTTGTAAATTAGTACTACGGACAATAAAATTAAAATCTTCGAATCCTGGTTGTAACATCAGGATTCTTTTATTTTGTAAATTGAAGCATTATGGCAGAGACTAGTTATTTTACACAAGAAGGATTAGATAAATTAAAAGCTGAATTAAATCACCTTAAGAAGGTAGAAAGACCTAGTGTTACCGTGCAAATTGCTGATGCAAGAGATAAAGGTGATTTATCTGAAAATGCGGAATATGACGCAGCAAAAGAAGCACAAGGTTTGTTAGAGTTGAGAATTGCTCAAATGGAAGAAATTGTTGCTTATGCTAGAGTTATTGATGAAACTAAAATTGACAACTCGAAAGTATTAATTCTTTCGAAAGTTAAAGTAAGAAATTTAGGGAACAAAGCAGAAATGGAATACACTTTAGTTTCTGAAGAAGAGGCAGATTTAGCACAAAAGAAAATATCAATAAGTTCTCCAATTGGTAAAGGTATTTTAGGTAAGGCTGTTGGTGATGTTACTGAAATTAAAGTGCCTGCTGGACTTTTAAAGTTCGAAATAATTAATATTTCTAGATAATTTAAGAATAAAATAGATATGGGTACAATATTCACTAAGATTATTAATGGAGAAGTTCCATGTTATAAAATAACAGAAACGGAGGATTGTATTGCGTTTTTAGATATTATGCCTTTAGCAAAAGGACACGTATTAATTATTCCTAAAAAAGAGGTAAATAACTATTTTGACCTTGAGGATGATTTGTTCCAAAAAGTAAACGCACTATCAAAAAAGGTTTCTAAAGCCATCATAAAGTCTGTTGACTGTACTCGAGTTGGAGTTGCTGTAATCGGTTTAGAAGTACCACATGCCCATGTTCATTTAGTTCCGATTAATAAATTAAGTGATTTAGATTTCACTAAAAAAAGAGTTGAATTAACTCCCGAAGAGTTTCAAGAACTTGCTGATAAAATATCAGCTAATTTGTAAAAAAAATAACACTGTGAGTTTAGTTTCCGTTGAAAATATTATTGAAGCTGCTAAGAATTTAAAAGGAGTAATTGAAAGAACACCTCTTCAAAAAAACTTAGCGTTAAGCGAGCGCTATAGCTGTGAGGTTTATTTAAAGCGTGAAGATTTACAGCAAGTAAGGTCATACAAAATTCGTGGAGCTTACAATAAGATTTCATCCTTAAGTAAAGAAGAGCTTGCTAAAGGTGTTATCTGTGCAAGTGCTGGGAATCACGCACAAGGTTTTGCTTACTCTTGTCATTTATTGGGTGTAAAGGGGAAGGTTTTTATGCCTTCAACCACGCCTAAGCAGAAAGTAAACAAGGTGAAATTTTTTGGAAAAGATTTTGTTGATGTAGTACTTAATGGTGATACATTCGATGATAGTTACAAAAGTTCGATTGAAGCTTGCGAAAAAGAAAATTTGACCTTTGTTCACCCTTTTGATGATCTAAAGGTTATGGAAGGTCAAGGGACAATTGGTTTAGAAATACTAGAAGATTTGCAAGGTATTGATTACTTGTTTTTGCCTGTTGGTGGAGGAGGTATATCAAGTGGTACAGGATCTTATTTTAAGCAACAAAGTCCTCAAACAAAATTAATAGGTGTTGAGCCTGAAGGCGCCCCTTCGTTATATAAAGCCTTAGCAAAAGGAGAGCCTATTGAGTTGCCTAAAATTGATAAATTTGTTGACGGTGCTGCAGTTCAAAAAGTTGGGTTTAAAACTTTTGATGTGATAAAGCAAGTTATTGATGATGTAGTACTTGTTCCCGAAGGTAAGGTTTGCTCTACAATACTTCAGTTATATAATGAAGAAGCCATAGTTGTTGAGCCTGCGGGTGCGTTATCAATTGCTGCGTTGGATTTCGTTAAAGAAGAAATTAAAGGGAAAAGAATTGTTTGTGTTGTTAGCGGAAGCAATAATGATATTGATAGGATGCAAGAGATTAAGGAGAGATCTTTAATTTATGAAGGACTTAAACATTTCTTTATAGTTCGTTTCCCACAACGTCCGGGTGCTTTAAGAGAATTTGTAAATGAAGTTCTTGGCCCAAAGGATGACATATCCCGTTTTGAGTTCGTTAAAAAAAATGCAAGAGAGTCGGGACCAGCATTAATTGGTATTGAACTCTCTGATCCAAATGATTATCAAGGTTTGATTAGCAGAATGAATCAGTATGGAATAAATTATACTGTAATTAATGAGGATCCAGACTTATTTCAATATTTCATCTAATGTATTATGATTTTAGAAGAAAGAATTGCCAAATCAAGAACAACTTTATTTAAAGCAGTTTTTGCTGAATTGACAAATCATCATAATATGATGCTTGGAGGAAAAGCGATGGAGATAATGGATGAAATCGCTTTCATAACTGCTACTCGATTTTGTCGCAAAGGGTTCGTAACTGCGGGATCAATTGTTGATTATAAAAAACCTATTCCTGCAGAAACACTGATTGAAGTGGTTGGAGAGGTTGTTAATGTAGGTACGACATCACTTAAAGTTTCTGTAAAAATATTCGTAGAGGAAATGTATAAAGATAGTCGACTTGAGTGCGTTGATGCTGAGTTTACATTAGTTGCAATTGATCAAAATAAAAAACCTATTAAGGTTTTATGAAAGTTAAGACTATAAATAGAGTCTCAGATAATATTATTCTGATTTTTATTTTATTAATAGCTTCTATGCTTAGGCTTTGGAAGTTTTGGGATTTAGATTTCATGCACGATGAATTAAGTGCTCTTTCCAGGTTGGATTATGATTCTTTGTCCGATTTCTACCGTTTAGGGGTTGAAGTTGATGGGCATCCAGCTGGAATACAGTCGTATTTGAAATTTCATAAATGGATATTTGGAATAGACGTATTTGGTATTAAGTTTCCTTTCATATTATGCGGAATACTATCGGTTTATCAGGTATACAAGATCGGAAGTGTATGGTTTTCTAAATCTACGGGACTATTTAGTGCTGCATTTATTTCAGTAATTCAATATTCTATTTTTTATGATACTATAATCCGACCCTATGGTCCTGGTTTGCTTTTGTCTTTGTTGCTGTTAAGGGTTTGGGGCGATGTGTTTTTTTACAAAAAATATGCTTGGAAAAATTTCATTTTATTTGGTATATATTTAGCTGCACTTGGGTATGCCCATTATTTCGCTTTATTATTTGGTGTTCTTGTTTCGCTCCTTGGTTTATTTTGGGTTAAAAAAGAGTTTTTATTTAAATATGTCTTAGCAGGTGTTTTAGGGTTTTTACTTTACTCCCCCCACTTAGGTATCTTTTTTAGTCAAGTAGGATATGGCGGTTTAATTTGGCTTGGAGAGCCAGATGGAGTTTTTATTAAAAACTATTTCTTTTATTTTTTCAATTATTCAGTTCTATTTTGTTCATCAATATTATCAGGGTTATTTTACTTTTTAAGAAAGGATACAAGGTTTAAATTATTAGTAGAATCTAAGAAAAAGTTCGTACTGATTTTTTTATTTGTGAGTCCATTTTTAATTGGTTTTTTCTACTCTGTATTGGTGATGCCAGTTCTTCAGTTTTCTGTTTTGCTATTTTCTTTCCCTTGTGTATTAATCTTGTTTTTTTCTTTTTGGAAGGTTGAAAGTGGTAAAGTGAGTTTTTTAATTGTTTTGATTATAATGACTTTAGGTATTTATTCCTTAAACTCAGAGCGGAATCATTTTGAAGTGTATTTTGACCAACCTGTTAAATCATTTATAGACTTGACGCTAGAAGAGTCAGGGTCTAAATTAAATGTAGGTTATCATGAAAATGTTTTTTTAAATCAGTACGAATCGATATTAGGGCTTTCGAATATAGAATATTATAGTTTTGATGAAGACTGTTTATTGGTTTCTGAGTTTCAAGAAAAGTTACAGTTGGGATTGTATGATAAAGTAATAGGTGCTGATTTATTACCTGCTCAATTTGGACTTGCAAAATGTTATTATCCGAATGTTAAGTATTTACACCAAGGGGTTGGTTATGAGAATTCGATTTTCTCAAAAGAAGAAAGTATCGATTCTACTTATTTTAAATTTGGTCCATGGAATAACAAGTTAAATTTTAAATTTAATAAATTTTTAAGTAAAGAATATTTAGCTTCAAGTATTTGGACCCCTCAAGAAATAATGAAAAGCCCTTATGATATTGTTGAGTTTTATGCTGAATTGGAAGTAGACACTTTATTGGATAATAAAGTTGTTTTGGCTGTCAATTCATTTAAGGGTAATAAGCTATTAAAATGGGTTGGTAGATCCTCTTTAAAACAAGCAGGAAAAGGAATGTCTAAGTTTTATCTTGTAACCACTTTTAATATCCCCTACAAGCATAATTTTTTAGAGGCGGATAAATTAAAAGCTTCAATATGGAATGTGAACAAAACACCGGTGAAAATACATCAGCTTGGTTACCGAGTTCGCGCAGGAAACCCTAACCGATTTGCTATTTACACACCTTTTAGATAAAATATTTAGAGTCTATCCTCGTTTAACGGAATGATCTTTGAATCCTTTACTTTAGATAAGATCATCATTGTTTGCATTTGACCAATCTCTTCTATTTTACTTAATTTATTTGCAATTAATTTTTCGAAATCAGGTATATCCTTTACGATAACTTTTAGAAAATAATCAGCATTTCCCGTAATTTGATAGCATTCTAATATTTCAGGAATAGCTTGTATTTTCTCTTTGAATGTTACGATTGAATCTACTCTTTGTCTTTCTAAAGAAATAGAGATGAAAGCCTTTATGCCCATGCCTAAGAGAGTATCGTTTACTTGAGCGTAGTAACCCTCAATAACTCCTGATGATTCAAGCTTTTTAACACGTTCTAAAGTTGGAGCCGGGGAAAGGCCAATTTCTTGCGATAATTGTAAGTTCGTAATTCTTCCTTTCTGTTGTAATAGGCGTAGGATTTTCAAGTCAATAACGTCCAATTTAATGCCTAATTCCATATTGCTAATTTTTTTGCAAATATACGTGCAAAGATTGTAATCTGTTTCCCCTTAAAAGTTATGTTAATATTGTGTTGATAAATATCTCCATAATACCAACGTTTAAAGTGGTTTTAGCAACCCCAAAGGTTATCTTTAACGATAGTTCAAAAAAATACATTTTTATGAGTGAGAATCAAGATGCAAATCAGGATTATTCTGCAAATAATATCCAGGTTTTAGAAGGATTAGAAGCAGTAAGAAAACGACCAGCAATGTATATTGGTGATGTTTCTACAAAAGGACTTCACCATTTAGTTTATGAAGTTGTAGATAACTCTATTGATGAAGCATTAGCAGGACACTGTGATGACATACAAGTTTTTATAAACGAAGGAGAATCGATAACCGTTATTGATAATGGAAGAGGTATTCCAACAGCAATGCATCCAAAAGAGAAAAAGTCTGCTCTTGAGGTTGTAATGACCGTTTTACATGCTGGAGGTAAATTTGATAAAGACACTTATAAAGTATCTGGAGGACTCCATGGAGTTGGGGTTTCATGTGTAAACGCTTTATCTATTGATCTTAAAGCTACTGTTTACCGTGACGGTAAAATCTGGCAACAAGAATACTCTGAAGGTAAACCAAAATATGATGTTAAAGAAATTGGAACGACAGATCAAAGAGGAACAGAAGTAACCTTTTTACCTGATAACACAATTTTTGTTGAAACGACATACGTTTACGATATTCTAGCAAAAAGAATGCGTGAACTATCCTTTTTGAACAAAGGAATAAAAATAAGACTAAGCGATAGAAGAGAAAACGCGAAGAAAAACGAAGATGGTTCAATGATTACGGAGGAGTTTCACTCTAACGAAGGATTAACCGAATTTGTAAAATATGTTGATAGTGCAAGAGTTCAATTAATACCTGATGTTATTTATTTCGAAGGAGAGAAAAATGGTATTCCAGTTGAGGTAGGGATGTGTTACAATACCTCATATTCTGAAAATGTTCACTCTTATGTAAACAATATATCCACATATGAAGGAGGAACGCACTTAACAGGATTTAGAAGAGGTTTAACGAGGACTTTGAAAAACTTTGCGGATAAGTCAGGAATGCTCAATAAGTTGAAGTTTGAAATTAATTCAGAAGATTTTCGTGAGGGATTAACTGCAATCGTTTCTGTTAAAGTTCAAGAGCCACAATTTGAAGGACAAACGAAAACTAAGTTGGGAAACAGAGAAGTTAGTTCTCCTGTTGATCAAGCAGTTAGTGAAGCGCTTTTCAATTATCTTGAAGAACATCCTAATGAAGCTAAAATAATTATCGAGAAGGTAATCTTAGCCGCTCAAGCCCGACATGCGGCAACTAAAGCGCGTGAAATGGTTCAAAGAAAGAATGTCATGCAAGTATCTGGTTTACCAGGTAAATTGTCGGATTGTTCTTCTAAAGATCCCGCAGAGTGTGAAATCTACTTAGTCGAGGGAGATTCGGCAGGTGGCACTGCTAAAATGGGTAGAAATAGAATGTTTCAAGCTATTCTTCCATTAAGAGGTAAAATCTTAAATGTTGAGAAAGCAATGCAACATAAGATTTTTGAAAATGAAGAGATTAAAAACATTTATACTGGTTTAGGAGTTCGAGTTGGTACAGAAGAAGATCCGAAGGCCTTAAATACAGAGAAATTAAGATATCATAAGGTCGTAATTATGTGTGATGCCGATGTTGATGGTTCTCATATATCAACCTTAATCTTAACATTCTTCTTCCGTCATATGAAGGAATTAATTGAGGCTGGTTATATCTTTATTGCTACACCTCCATTATACTTAGTTAAGAAAGGTAAATCTCAGGAATATTGCTGGAATGATGATCAACGAGACTTGGCAGTTCAAAAAATGAAAGGCGCAGGAAATGCATCAAGTGTAAGTATTCAGCGTTATAAAGGTCTTGGAGAAATGAATGCTGAGCAGTTATGGAGCACTACTATGGATCCAGAAGCTCGTACATTAAGACAAGTTACTATCGAAAATGCACAAGAAGCAGACAGAACTTTCTCTATGCTCATGGGTGATGAAGTACCGCCGCGTAGAGAGTTTATTGAAACTAATGCTCATTATGCAAATATTGATGCTTAAGATTAATTAAATTATATTAAAAAAGTCACATCATATGATGTGACTTTTTTTTGGTTTATATGTTTAAGAATTATTTTTTTATTTCTGGGTTACAGGTGCTTATTGCAATGTTCATTGGATTATATGAAATTACCTGAGTTGAAATTTAATAAAATATAGCATATTTATTAAACCATTTTTTAAGGAATAGTTGTTTTTTATTTTCAATATACCTCTTGGTTACTTTGAAGTTCATGAAGGAGAGCTTATTTGATTAATTTTGATAAGGATATCGTTTAATACATTTGCTTTTTCGATGTTAATCATTTTCTGTTCATGGTGCTTATTAAATATTTTCAGTAGTTTTTTTAGATCGTAATATTTATTAGTAAAAACTGACTTTTTTAGGTTTCATTATTTTAAAACAACCAGACTTGAGGAATTTTTATCATTTGTAGTTTCCGTTTTTATTTAATTGAGGCAACCTATTATTCTATAAAATTTATTTTGAATTTTATAGAATAATTGAACAGTTAAAGGTTAAAATCGATAAATTAGAAGTGTCACAAAATATTTAAATATGAAGATTTTACTGTCTCCAGCTAAAAAGCTAAATTTTGCAAAGTCATACGAAGAATTATTACTTACTAATTCTGTTTTTTCACCCAAGACCTTAAGACTTCAGTCTTTACTGAAAAAAAAATCGGCAAAGGCAATAGGTGAACTTATGAAGCTAAGTGGAGCGTTATCCGAATTAAACTTCGAGCGCTTCCAAAGTATGGGTAACAACGGAAACGAACTATCTAAAGCTATTTATGCTTTTAACGGTGAGGTTTATTCTGGATTGGATGCAATTAACTTTTCTAAGGCCGAATTAGATATAGCAGAAGGAAAATTAAGAATTCTATCAGGATTATATGGCGTTTTAAAACCATCCTCAATCATTGAACCTTACCGATTAGAGATGGGTACGAGGTTAAAAGTAGGAAGAGCTAATAGCTTGTATGAATTTTGGGGAGACGACATTATTAACTATTTAAAAGAAGAGGAGCAGGAATTGATTGTAAATCTAGCTTCCATCGAATATAATAAAGCCGCAAAACTAAAATCATTTCCCGGAAGAGTGATTACGCCTAATTTTAAAGAGTTTAAAAATGGTGATTATAAAACAATCATGGTTTTTGCTAAAAAAGCGCGGGGTACAATGGCTAAATGGATCATAAAAAACGATGTTGAAGACGGTGAAAGTCTCAAGAATTTCACTGAAGATAACTATGTCTTTAACGAAGCCTTGTCTTCAAAGGATGACTGGATCTTTACTCGTTAATATTAATTGACTTTCCTCCCGAGATTAAGGGAGTATTTAGTAAATTTGCGCAAAATTTTTTCATTATGAATATTTCTTATAATTGGTTAAAAGAATACATCAAAATCAATGAATCTCCAGAAGATTTGTCCAAAATTCTTACAGATCTTGGGTTAGAAATTGGCGGGGTTAAAAAAAGAGAGTCAATTAAAGGTGGTTTAGCAGGCTTAATTATAGGAGAAGTCGTAGAGAAAGTTCAGCATCCAAACGCGGATAAGTTAAGTTGTACAAAAGTTAATGTTGGAGGTGATGCTTTATTAAGTATTGTATGCGGAGCTCCAAATGTTGAAGCTGGACAGAAGGTTGTGGTTGCAACAATTGGAACAACTTTGTATACTGCTGATGATAGTTTTAAAATAAAAAAATCTAAATTAAGAGGAGAATTATCAGAAGGTATGCTTTGTGGTGAGGATGAAGTTGGATTAGGAAATAGTCACGATGGAATCATGGTTCTTGCTGCAGATGTACCTATTGGAACTTTAGCAAAAGACTATTTTAAAGTAGAAGAAGATTTTATTTTAGATGTAGATATAACACCAAATAGAGCTGACGCCCTATCTCATTGTGGAGTTGCTAGGGATTTAGCTGCTTATTATCAATACCATGGAAAAGACATACAGGTTAAATTACCAAATACTGAAATTTTAGAGAAAACAGCAGATTTACCTTTTGTAATTAACCTTGAAGATAAAGAAGCTTGTACAAGATATTCAGGTTTAACAATTAAAGGTGTTCAAGTTGCTGATTCACCTGATTGGTTACAAAGTAAATTAAATTCTATTGGTTTAACTCCCGTAAATAATGTTGTTGATGTTACAAATTTTGTAATGCACGAACTCGGTCAGCCTCTTCATGCTTTTGATTATGCAGTTTCTGGAGAAATAATAAATGTAAAAAGTGATTTAGAAGGTCAGAATTTTACAACCTTAGACGGTATTGAAAGAGAGTTGAAAAACGGGCAGTTAATGATTTGTAATAATACAGCACCAATGTGTATTGCAGGTGTTTTTGGGGGTGAGACTTCAGGTGTTTCTAAAAAGACAACTGATGTGTTTTTAGAAAGTGCCTATTTTAATCCTGTTTCGGTTAGAAAAACTAGTAAGAACCATGCATTAAAAACAGATGCATCTTACCGATTTGAGAGAGGAGTTGATCCTTTAATGACGGTTGATGCTTTAATTAGAGCAGCCGGTTTAATCATAGAAATTTGCGGAGGAGAATTAGCCTCTGATATTCAAGATGTTCAAACTACAGATATAAAATCATTCGAAGTTGATTTTAGCTTTGCTCGATGCAATAGTTTAATAGGTGAAGTACTACCTAAGGATAATATAAAAAGGGTTTTATCAAGTCTTGATATTGAAATTTTGGAAGAAAGTGATGACGCTTTAAAATTGTCAGTTCCTCCATATAGAGTAGATGTTCAAAGAGAGTGTGATGTTATTGAAGAGATTTTAAGAGTTTATGGATTTAATTCTGTTGCGATTCCAAGCTCATTAAAATCATCACTAATCGTTAATGATGGAATTCCTCAGGAAAAGGTAGTGAAAGAAATTTCTAACTTACTTGTTAATAATGGCTTTAACGAGATTTTAAATAATTCCTTAACTAAGAAAGAATATTATAAGAGTCTAGATTCTGTTTTAGAGGAAAATCACATTGAGTTACTTAACCCGTTAAGCCAAGATTTGAATATTCTAAGAAGAAACCTATTATTTGGTGGTTTGGAAAGTATTACAAGAAATCAAAATATGAAAAATCCAAATTTGAAGTTTTTTGAATTTGGGAAAACGTATTGGAAAAAATCAGAAGGTAGTTTTGACGAAGAGAAGCATCTAGCGCTTTTTATTACAGGGCTGAAATCTGATGTAAGTTGGAGTTCAGATTCTCAAAAGGTTTCTTATTATACAATTAAAGGATACTTAACGCAGTTGTTTAATCGATTGGGAATTACAAAACTGAAAACAAAAGCATTACAAAGTGAATTTTTAGTTGAAGGTGTAGGTGTTTACGTGAAAAAAACGCTCATTGCTGAATATGGAAAGGTTAAGAAAGAATTCTTAAAATCAGCGGGTGTTAAGCAAGATGTTTATTACGCAGATATTCAATGGGAGGAGGTATTAAAGCTTGTTCAATTTGTAAAAACGAAATTCTCACCTATAACGAAATTTCATCCTGTTAAGAGAGATTTATCTTTGTTGATTGATGAGCAAGTTAAATACGCCGATTTAGAAAGAATTTCATTCGAGTCCGAACGGAATATTTTAAAAGAAGTTGAATTGTTTGACATTTACCAAGGAGATAAATTACCTCAAGGGAAAAAATCTTACGCTTTAAGCTTTATTTTACAATCTGATGAAGACACTTTAAAAGAGAAGCAGATTGAAAATGTAATGCGTAAACTTCAGAAAGCATTTCAAGATAAATTGGGTGTGAAACTTAGGTAGTATTTTTGGTTTATTTTAAATAGCAGAGTAATGTTTATGAATGTTATTTATTACTTTGTTAAATTTAACTTAGTACCAAAAAATGAGCTGTCGCTAATAATACGATAGAGCTTTTAAAAAAAACGTTGCTATCCCTTCTTTTTGTGCCCTAATCTTCTTTACTATTAAGCGTTCAACTAATTAGACTTGATAGAAAGATAATTTTAGTTAATCTTAATAGATCATACATTAAGTTGAAGAACTTCCCTTTTTTTATGCTTTCAATTTAATAAAACATACTTTTGTGTAAAATTAATTGTATGCCATTTTCGTCCTTAGGATTATCAAAAGAGTTGTTAAGCAGATTACTAGATAAGAAGTACGAGAAACCTTATCCAATTCAGCAACAAGCAATTCCTGCTATCTTAAAAGGAAAAGATTTACTTGGAATAGCCCAAACTGGATCGGGGAAAACGGATAGTTTTGTTTTGCCTATTTTGAACAACTTAAAAGTACAAGAAGAGAAAACAAGATCGGTTGATTGTTTAGTATTGGTTCCAACAAGAGAATTGGCTGTTCAAGTAGAAGAGGTTTTTAAATTTTATAATTATAGCTTACCAACCCCATTTAAAATTTCCTCAGTTTTTGGAGGAGTATCTATTAATCCTCAAATGAAAGGATTGTTTGGTGTAAACATCTTAATTGCTACTCCAGGAAGACTTTTAGAGTTGATAAGGGCAAAAGCTTTACAGCTATCCAAAGTAAATACCTTAGTGATTGATGAGGCTGACAAGATGCTGAATTTAGGGTTTAAGGAAGAGATGGATGAGTTGATTAAGCTTTTACCTAAAAAGAGACAAAACTTATTGTTCTCCGCAACTCTTAACGATGATGTCAAAAGCATTAATCAATTGGTTTTAAGCAAGCCAATTATCATTAACATAAAAGCTAAAGATCAAAACCTAGATTTAATTAATCAAACCGCTTATTTTATTCAAAATGAAAACAAAGGACCATTTTTAAGGCAAATAATTGAAGATAAAGGGATTAATCAAGTCTTGATTTTTACTTCTTCAACCTTTAAGGCCGATAATGTTGCAAAGAAATTGGTGAAGCATGGCATCAAAGCAACAGCCATTCATAGTAAAAAAAGCCAAGGATCAAGAACAGATAGTTTAGTGAAATTCAAAAACGGAACGATAACCGCCTTAGTTGCCACCGATTTATTAGCTCGTGGTATTGATATTGAATTTTTACCTTTTGTAATAAATTACGAATTACCAAGGTCACCAAAAGATTTCATTCATAGAATAGGACGTACAGGAAGAGCTGAAAACCCTGGTGAAGCAATTACTTTTGTTAGCCAAGCGGAAGAGCATCATTTTAAGGTAATCCAAAAGAAAATGGGGAAACTTGTGGAGACATTGGATGGCGATAAGCTTATGTTTTAGACTCTTTTTTTTAATACCCAAACTATTTTTAACAATAGAGCGAGTTGTCAGAAGAATTATTGAATTAGCATAAACGACTAGAAACAAAAATAGAGAAGCAAATTGCTTCTCTATTTCGTGGTGCCAGTTGGAATCGAACCAACGACACAAGGATTTTCAGTCCTATGCTCTACCAACTGAGCTATGGCACCATCCGTAATCGGACGGCAAATTTATAGTTTTTATTTCACTTATAAAAACTTTGTTCTGTTTTTTATTTTTTGCAAGAGAGGTTTTAAATTGCGGAAGACTTAACTGTCACATAATTAAGTTGTTTGAATAATTCTTGGCTGGGAAGAGAGAGTAGGGTTTTTATTTTATTTTCTTCATAAACCTTCCATTCTGTTAAACATCCGTATTTCGATACCCAACCCCATAATTTATTTCCTATTGGTGCTAAGTAATTATTAATACCATCTCGAGTGTCCCAATAAGGTGCTAAAGGTATGCCGTCGAGATTATTTAGTTTTTTTTGAAAATAGGAACAGCCTCTATTATAATCGCTCGCTACTAATTGAGAATCGTTTTCGAGGTGAACATATCTTCTCGCTTGATAATATTCTACCTGATTGTTATCGATGCTTAAAATGTTTTCTGAGGGTAAATTATTAACGAAATCTCGGTCTTTACTGAGTTGTGCAGTGTCATTTATGTTTAAGTATTTAGTAGTTGGTACTCCATTCCAGAATAATGTTTGCTGACAAGTTTTTGAGTTCTCTAATATAAAGTGAACAGGGTAGGTGTTTACGATGTTTAAGGGTAAATCTTCAGCTATGGCATCATTCGCATATAGTTCGTTAGAATAGAAGCCAAGTTTTACTCTTGCACTTGATTTTAAAATTACTTCTATTTTCTGGTTTTCTTTAACTTGCTTGAGAAGCATGTCGCCTAGTATTAAGGATTTGTCTTTATATGTAAAATAAAAGGATACTCTTTTTTTTTGTTCGCCAGGTTTCCCTGCTTTGTAGTTACGTTGTTTTACTAATGGCTCCTGACTTATTGAAAACATGTGAAATGTCTCTCCTTTATAAGGGAAAATAAATTTCATACCCGTCTTTTTTTGTCTGATGATTTTACCAGCGAATGTTAGGGAGTCACGTTTTAAATAATCTAATTTAATATTAGCTTCTGCGAGCTTCCAATCACTCCATCTTATTAAAAAAGTGTCATTTTCATATACTTGAAGGTATAATCGTTTTGGAAAGCTTTTGTTCTCTAGTTTTTTTTCTTCTAGGTTGTGCTTGTTAAAGCCATCGGCAAATACAAAATATTTTAATTGTGGAACTTTTCTGATTTTGAAAACGTGTTTTTGTGCCGAAATTGAACCGCCTAGGAGAAAAATAAATAATATGTATAAAGTCTTTTTCAAATTATTATTTTCCGCAGGGTTTATTTAAACTTATTGTAGAAATGGGTGTTATGTTTTTTAATTTTTTAAAAACTTCTTTACTTTCCAATTCCAGTAAATATTCTACTTTTTTCGATTGAAGAGTTTTAATGCTTACTTCACAGCCCAGTTTAACAATCCATTGGGTCTTATGGTTAGACTTTATTAGGTAGTTTTTCACACCAAACCTTTCATAGTGATGTAAACTGGTAGGGAATTGTTTAATTGTGTCAATCTCTGTGAAAGCTTTAGAACAACTACCTATTAGAGTCTTAAAAACGACCTGTGAGTCATTATTAAAATAAGTGTAATGTTTTTCGGTATAATATTTAAACCTATTATCAATGATACTCTCAATATTTCCGATTGGAACTGTTGATATTATAGCTTTTTTCTTTCGGCAGTCCGCAGTGTCGTTGAGATCTAACTGTATCGTTTCAATGTTTCCTCCCCAAAAGAAGTTTTGATTACAGTTTTTACTGAAGATACTTCCCTCAAAAATTTGCATTTGATGTTTATGCTCTTCCTTTTCCATCTCTGTTTTGGCAATGATAAATGAGCCTACATTCCAATTGTCAGTCTGTATAATGGTATCACTATGTACTAGGAAAAAAGTGCTAGATCTATACTTTCCAAGTAAATAATTTGTATCCGTTTTTACGGGAACAGTAATAATTACTTTTTCACTACTGCGTTCCATTTGGTAGTATGCTTTTTGATACGGAAAGTCTTCTTGTTCCCTTATTAGTTTATTATAGAATTCTTCTTCATTAATATTAGTTCTAAAAATGTAAATACTTCCATCTAATGCAAAGTAATACATTGTTTTAATCGGATTATTCTCAGTATCAGTAAAAAGCCCTTCAATTCTTTTTTCGGGTGGTCGAATTTTAAATATTTGAACAGGGTCGTTTGACTGACTAAAAAGAGACGAAGAAAAAATTATTAAAAATATTAAAGCTCTAACCATTCCATTAATTGTGCTTTTGATTTTGGTACTCCTTTTACTGTAAAATTCAATTCTTCTTTGCTTGTGTGGTTTAAAATACCGATTTGATTCTTGCTTATTCCTATTGTGATTGTTGAATTAGCATATTGATTTAAGACTTTTTTTTTTCATTGCTATGCAACTATATATTCCATTTGTTTGCTGGAAAACATCAATAACGACAACTTCATTTACTTCCTCTTGAAATTTAATGTTAGTGATAGTAGATTTTTTGTTAGCTCCGGTTGCTATTGCTTTATCACAATTGAATACTCCAAAATTTGAAGCTGAAAAATATCGAGTTACTTTTTCCTGTGTCTTTTTATTTTGCAATTGAATTTTTTGAACTGTTGCACGTTGTTCTAGTCTAGCCAATTCGTCCTTATTCCTCCTTTCCAGTTGTGCAAATGCAATCCGTTTCGTTCTGTCTAGTTTGGCTTGGATAAATGCTTTATCGATTGATTTAGTTTTGATTTCTCTTTGTAAGTATTTAATTTGTTGAGTAACTTTTTTAAGCTCATTTCGCTTTTTATTTATATTATTTACATTGGTTAAGTAAGCTTTATGAGCATTCTCAAAAGCTTTTCCATCTAAAACAGGAATTGCTTTGTATTGTATTTCCTGATTCGAATTTAACTTTGAAAAAGTAATTAAAACTTCATTGTCTTCTCCTTTTTTAATATCAACATTATTCCAGTTTTGATTGGTATGTTTAGGGTTAATTGATTCGCCAAATGCTAATTCAAACTGAACATCTTTGTAAGAAACCAACTCAGGGTTTTCCTTTTCTAGGATGTCTAGGCTGAACTTCTCTTTTTCTTTGTCTGCCTTAATAGTTTTGGTAAGGGAAATAGCGTTTAACTGTCTTAAGTCTTGTAGTATTTGAAATTTTCTTTTTTTTCTTTTTTTGTATTCTGGAATACGTTGTAACCGGGCCTTAAGTTGTTTGTTGGAAATTTGAATATCTTTTTTCTGAATTTCAGGATATTTCTCTTGTATTTGTTTTTTAAAGGCTTCTTCTGCATGATTAACAACACTATCTTTTCCTAAGTAGTCCCAACTTTTTTCTTCTTCGTTTAAACAGTAAAAGTTATATTCTGTTCCACTGTATGCCGATTGCATTTCTATTTGAATAGGCTCTTGAGAATTAAGGTTAATAGACGAGTCGCCAATAAAACCCCTAATCTCAACCATTCCTGCTGAAGAAAACATGTACTTAGTCCCCGCAGAATCATACGTCATAGGTATGCCGGATATTATTTGATCTGCAACATCTTTGTACTCAGTAAATCTTATTTCAACAGTTTGATCTTTAATTGTCTTTCCATTTTTTCTGGAAAAAGCAAAGGCAGGTATTTTGATAATACTTCCAAACCTACTTTTAAAAGTTCCTCCTTTGTTTGCATCAACTTCAAAAGCATCTGCTTTAACCCTTAAATTTTTGAAAGGTGGTTTTATAAATAGCTTCTCGTTTACGATTTCGAATGTCTTGTTATCAACGGGGTTCTTTGAATTGTTTTTACCAGAGGAGATCATCATAAATAAGGAAACGATAATTACCGATGCTAATCCAGTGCTTTTCCAAAACCAATTTTGTTGGTAAAATGCTTTTGATTGCGCTTGAAACTTTTTGTGAAATGCATTGAAATCTTTTCTCTTTTGGATTTCTTCGCTTGAAAGTTGTTTGCCGTCTATGTCAAATTTATAATCGGTCATTTTAATTTTTTCTAAGTGAATTTTTTAGTTTTTCTAGTATTCTGTAAACCTTCATTTTTACAGCTGATTCCTTCTTTTCTAAAATATCAGCCATTTCTTTAAAAGGTCTACCTTCAAAGAATCGCATTTCTATTAATTGCATATCATCTCCTTTTAAGGTTTTTAATGCTTTTAATAAAGCAGGTTTAAGCTCTTCGAAGTAACTATTGGCATCTTCCGATATTAAGTTCTGTAAATGTTCGGTTTCTAATCGAACAACTCTTTTGTCTTTGCTTTTTCTAAATGCTTTAAAGGTTTCGTTATGAGCGATTCTTAACACCCAGCTTGAGAAGGGTAGTCCTCTGAACTCATATTTATGTAAGTTTCTTAATACTTTGAAAAACACATTCGAAACAACTTCGGAGGTTAAATTCTCGTTACCCGTACGTTGAAAAACGAAACGGAATACGATTTCATAATACTGATTATACAATGGCTTAAAATCTTTTGAATTTGCTTTTGCGTATTCAACCAGTTGTTGTTCAGAATATGTTTGCTCCTTCGTTTTATGGTATTGAGGATTTATATTCATTCTTGCTAATTTCACTTTTGGTTTCCTAATTTATCTACATAACACACAAAAAACGATTCGTCACATTTTTTATTGGTTTTTTTTAAGTTTTTGTTTCGTATTAAGATGTTTACGGATATCTAGAATTACGATTTTAGTTTATTGGAGCGCTTGTGAATGCGTAAATTCTAGAGGAAAGGGAAATAAGACAGGTTTGTTTTTTGAATTTATTGGTGACTAATTGTATTTTAAAAAGATAATCCGAATTTTTTTCTGAGCTCATCTACTTTAGGGTTTTTTTCAACGAGTTTTTTGTATTTGTCTTTTTCGGTGAAAACACCTTTAGGTTCTTTTGATTTATCGATAACTAAGTGAAGATCTAGAATTGTATTGTTTAGTTGCTTTCTTAAATAGCGAAGTAAATCTTTTCTTTTACTATTGATGTCGGATTCTTGAGTAGTATTGTAAATATCAAGTTCTATTCTGAAATTATCTCTTAAAATTGGATCGTTAGCACTAAGGGTCGAATATAGATCAAGGTCTTTTAGTTTAATAGAGTAAGCAAATTTCCTCCATTTATCCACCAGTTGGTCTTGTGTGAATTCTTCTGACTTTTCTTCTAATTTTTCTTCCTCTTGTTTCTTTCCTGCATTAGGATCGAGTAAGGTTTTTAAGGAATGTTTTCCTTGAGGGTGAGATCTGTTTACGACATTAATCTTACGAGTAGTTGGGATTGATTCTTCTTTATTTAATCGTTGCCTAACTTGCGAGTGATTGTGTTTTGGGACAGATGCTTTTTCTGGAGTTATAGCGTTACTTGCCCAAATTGCAGGAATAGGTAATCTTATTCTACGGGACTTTTTTTTTTACTCTCTACTAGTTCGTCTGCGCAAAGTTGCATTAAGGTTACTTCGGTAAGTAACCGTTTGTTTTTTGATGTTTTATAACTAACATCAAAATTACTAAGTACTTCAAGCCCATTAATTAAAAATCTAACCTCGTTTTGCTGAGATTGAGTTTTGTATTTTTCTTTTATATTATCTCCAACATCCAATAAAACAATAGTAGACTCGTCTTTACTAACCAATAGATTTCTAAAATGAGAAGCTAATCCATTCATGAATAAAACATCTTCAAACCCGTTTGTTAAAACTTGATTGAGCAACAATAACAAGCCACTTAAATTTTTGTTTTTAATTAAATCGGTAGTTTTAAAATAGTAATCGTAATCAAGAATGTTAAGGTTTTTAATCACCTTATCATAGGTTAACTCACCTTCCGAAAAACTAATTAATTGATCGAAAATAGAAAGCGCATCTCTTAATCCACCATCTGCTTTTTGAGCAATAACATGCAAAGCATCATTTTCTGTTTTAACATTTTCTTTTTCGGCAATCCCATGCAAGTGAGATGCGATATCATCGGATACAATTCTATTGAAATTGAAAATCTGACAACGAGAAAGAATAGTAGGTAAAACTTTATGCTTTTCGGTAGTTGCTAAAATAAATACAGCATGTTTAGGTGGTTCTTCAAGTGTTTTTAAAAATGCATTAAAAGCAGCTTGAGATAACATGTGAACCTCATCAATTATGTAAGCTTTTTTTGTTCCTATTGTAGGAGCAATTCTTACTTGATTGATTAAGTTACGGATGTCATCAACCGAATTGTTTGAAGCGGCATCTAACTCAAAAATATTTAATGAGTTCCCGTTTGCAAATGAAGTACAGCTTTCACATTTATTACACGCTTCGCCATCTGCTGAAATATCAGTACAGTTAATGGTTTTAGCTAAGATTCTGGCACAAGTTGTTTTACCAACTCCACGAGGGCCACAAAATAAAAACGCTTGAGCGACTTGATTGTTTAAAATGGAATTTTTTAATGTTGAAGTAATAGCAGATTGTCCAACAACAGTATCAAAACTGTCGGGGCGATATTTCCTTGCTGAGACTACAAAATTCTCCATTTCCGCAAATGTAAGAAAAAAGGTGGTTTGAGGAAAAGTTTTATTCTCAGAGGGCTTAATAATTTTAAGATCGAATTAGCAGCTCAGATCAAGTGTTTTCGCATCATTAAATTATTACTCCTCAAATTATCTTAAACACCACCACTCAACACATTCTTTTTACTTAATTTAGCAAGACAAAATTTGAGAAACTTTTAAGATGAGCAATTACGATGTAATAGTTATTGGTTCTGGTCCTGGTGGATATGTATCAGCGATTAGATGTGCACAACTAGGAATGAAGACTGCTGTTGTAGAGAAATACAATACTTTGGGAGGTACGTGTTTAAACGTTGGGTGTATTCCATCAAAGGCATTACTTGATTCTTCTGAACATTATCATAACGCCAAACATACTTTTGAAACTCACGGTATTGAGTTAAAGGATTTGAAAGTAAATATGGAGCAAATGATCGAAAGAAAACGCGGAGTTGTTTCTCAAACTTGTGCCGGAATCGATTTCTTGATGAAAAAGAACAACATCGACGTACATAACGGTTTTGGCTCTTTTAAAGATAAAAACACTGTTTTAGTTACGCCTAAAGACGGAAATTCTTTTGAGTTGAAAACAAAAAACACAATTATTGCAACAGGTTCTAAACCTGGTTCTTTTCCTTTTATTCAACTGGATAAAAAGAGAGTTATCACATCTACCGAAGCGTTAGAGATTACTGAAGTTCCAAAACACATGGTTGTTATTGGGGGTGGAGTTATTGGTTTAGAATTAGGATCTGTTTACGCTCGTTTAGGAACTAAAGTATCTGTAGTTGAGTACTTAGGAGGAATTATTCCAACGATGGATAAAGCTCTTGGTAAGGAATTACAGAAAAACTTGAAGAAAGAATTAGGCTTCGAGTTTTATTTGTCACACAAGGTAACTGAGGTTAGAGGTGATGATAAGAAAGCTTACGTTAAAGCAGAAAACAAAAAAGGTGAGTTGGTTGAGTTTGAAGCTGATTATGCTTTAGTTTCTGTAGGTCGTCGTCCTTACACAGATAAATTAGGTTTGGAAAATGCTGGAGTTAAAGTCGACGATAGAGGAAGAGTTGAGGTTAACGCAGAATTACAAACTAACGTTGGTGGAATTTATGCAATTGGAGACGTCGTTAAAGGTGCTATGCTAGCACACAAAGCCGAAGAGGAAGGTGTATTTGTTGCTGAAGTTTTAGCAGGACAAAAACCACATATCGATCATAACCTTATACCAGGTGTTGTTTATACTTGGCCAGAAGTTGCTGCTGTTGGTAAAACAGAAGAGCAGTTAAAAGAAGCTAAAGTTGAATATAAATCAGGAATGTTTCCATTTAAAGCAAGTGGAAGGGCAAGAGCGAGTATGGATGCAAACTATGGGTTTGTTAAAATATTAGCGGATAAAACAACCGATGAGGTTTTGGGTGTTCACATGATCGGCCCACGATGTGCTGACCTTATAGCAGAAGCAGTTACTGCTATGGAGTTTAGAGCAACAGCGGAAGATATTTCAAGAATTTGTCACGCGCACCCTACGTTTTCTGAAGCTGTTAAAGAGGCTGCATTAGATGCTACAGGTAAGAGAGCTCTACATATTTAATTAATGTTATTAATTTTTTAAAAGGGCTAAGATTTCTTAGCCCTTTTTTATTGCCTTTACGCCGTTTTTTAGCATTTTTGGATAATCTAATTTAGGTGATGAAAACAGCTGTTTTAATAGTCGAGAAAGATATTCTTAATTCACGAAGATTTTCCGGAGTTGGAAGATGTTTTAAGGAGTTTTTGAATGATTCAAGCGTTATTGACTTTGGAAATGTAAAAAGAATTTTTTTGGTTTTTAAAGTTACTTTACCGTTTATTAAAAAAGTATTTTCAAAATTTCACAAAGAACTATTGCGCAAGGTTTATTGTAAGAAAACATTAATGTTTTCAAAAGTATTCGTTTCATATTATTTAGAGCCTACAATTGAGATTGGATTAGGGTCTTTTGAAATATTTTTTAATAAGGGCAATGAAAAAGCTCAATTGGCACTCACTTTAAGCAATAATTATTTTTGGAAGCCTAGATTTAAAGGAATTATGGATAAAATTATAATCAAATAAATTGGCTTCATTACAAGTTGAAATAGCATCTTTTTCTAACGCTGGAAATAATGGTTTGTCTGTTTTTAAAGACAAGCTTTTAATTCTGTCTAATAATTACAATCACAGCGTGATATTAGACTCTAACCAATATACTCATATTCCACATCAGGAATATGAATTACTTGCTGGTTTTGGGGCGAAGTCTATTTTGACTTCAAATAATTTTTCCGATTTGGAGACGCTTCACAAAAAAAAGACATGGCTTTTTGGCTTTTTAAGTTATGACTTGAAAAATCAATTGGAAGATTTGAAAAGCGAGAATTTTGATAAACTTGAATTTCCTGGATTATCCTTTTTTGAGCCTGAAGTTTTAGTTAAAATAAAAGATGGTATTTGTACTTTAGAGGGTGATAGTTCTGCTGCGTTTCTGTCTGAATTGAGAAATATTCAAATCGAATTTTCTTTAGCCTTAAAGCCAATTAATATCGAATCTCGAATTTCGAAAGAAAAATATATCAAACAAGTACTACAGTTATTAAACCATATTCAGTTAGGCGATATTTTTGAAGTTAATTTTTGCCAAGAGTATTTCGCTGAAAAAGTCGAATTAGATCCAGTTTCAGTATATCATTCTCTCAAAAAAATATCTAAAACCCCTTTTGCTTCCTATTTGAAATTTGGAGATAAGTATTGTTTGTGCGCCAGTCCAGAAAGATTTATTAAAAAGAAAAGTACTGAAGTTATTAGTCAGCCTATAAAGGGTACGATAAAAAGAGGTTTTTCAGAGCAGTTAGATGAAGAATTAAAAACAACACTTTTAAACAATAAAAAAGAGATTTCTGAGAATATAATGATTGTTGACTTAGTTCGTAATGATTTTAGTAAAATAGCAGCAAAAGGTTCTGTGGAAGTTGAAGAGTTACTGGGAATCTATACTTTTCCTCAAGTGCATCAAATGATTAGTACTGTGAAGTGTGAGGTTGAGTTGGAATTATCATCAATTGATATTATAAAAAGCTGTTTCCCAATGGGAAGCATGACTGGTGCACCAAAAGTACGCGCAATGAAACTGATTGAGCAATATGAAAGTACGAAGAGAAGTTTGTATAGTGGAGCAATTGGTTATATTGATCCTTTAGGTGATTTTGATTTTAATGTAGTGATTAGGAGTTTATTATATAATTCAAAATATAATTATTTGTCATTTTCGGTTGGTGGAGCAATTACGCATGGTTCAACACCCGAATTGGAATATCAAGAATCGCTATTAAAGGCGAAAGCTATTTTTGAAGTTTTAGGTAATTAAGTATGCTAAAAAAAATTCAAGGGTTTATTTCAGAAACTCAACTTATTTCAAAATCAGATAAGACTTTAATAGCAGTAAGTGGTGGAAGAGACTCTATCTTATTGTTCATCTTATTGTATCAATTAGGATATACTGTTGAGATTGCGCATTGTAATTATAAATTGAGAGCTGAAGAATCTGATAATGATGAAGACTTTGTTCGAAAGCTAGCCGATAAAATGGGCGTTCCCTTTCATTCAAGAAAATTCGATACTAAAGATTTGGCAGAAAAAGACGGAGTTAGTATTCAAATGAAGGCTAGGGATTTAAGATATGACTGGTTTGAGATGCTAAGTAAAGAGAGGAACTTAACTAAAATAGCAACTGCACATCATTTAGATGATCAATTAGAAACGATATTAATAAATTTAACAAGAGGTACTGGATTAAAAGGATTGAGAGGTATGAAAGAAAAAAGAGGGAAAATTATACGCCCTCTTTTATGTGTCTCTAGAGATGAAATTAATGAGTTTATGTTTGATAAACATATTCCTTTCAGAGAAGATAGCAGTAATGCCAGTGGAAAGTATTTTAGAAATAAAATTAGACAACAAGTAATTCCGGTTTTAAAAGAAATTAATCCATCTTTATTTAAGGCAGTAAATAATACTACTGAGCGATTAAGAAATGTTGAGGTCAATTGGGATGGTCAGTTTTTAGCTTGGCAAGAAAGTTTAGAGATTAAAAACGGAGTCACTAAAATTGATTTTTCTGAAGTTGTAGAAAATAATATTTCGTTTATTCAGCAATTGTTAAGATCAAAAGGGTTTTCATATTCTGATATAGAATCAATATTAAACGCAAAGAATAGTGAGAAGGGTAAGAAGTTTTATGGTAAAAATAAATATGTTGTAATTACAGGGAACCAACAGTATGAATTGTATATACAAGATGAGGATGACATTAAGGAGTATTTTATTTCCGAAAGTTTACCAATAAATTTAAGTTTTGACCTTGTCCATTCACCTGTTGATATTAAAAAAACAAGAAATATAGCCTATATTAATGCCGATAAAGTTCAAGGGGAATTACGATTGAGAAAGTGGCGAAAAGGTGATTGGTTTATTCCTTTTGGAATGAGAGGAAAACAAAAAATATCGGATTATTTTATAAACAAGAAATTAAGTCTTGTCGAAAAGGAAAATACTTGGTTACTTTGTGATTCTGAAAAGATAGTTTGGATCGTTTCCCACCGCTCTGACAATAGGTATAGAGTAGATGATACAACAAAAAATGTATATATTGTCAAACATGAAGCTTAAATTAGTGTAATTTGGAATACGAGGAAAAACAATATTTAGGGTATAACAAATTTAATTTGTTCATTAGGTTATTTATCGCGTTTGGTTCATTTTTGAGCTATTTTGTATCAGATTCCGACGACGAAACAGCGGATTTATTCCTAATAATTGGATTGGCAATTTTGGTAATCAGTTTAATGTCTTTTTTTGTGTTGCACCTCAAGACTCAAGTTCAAGATAACTCGTTAATTATTGATGGATTTTGGACGACTAGAAAAATTAAAATAGATTTAAGAAATATTAAAAAAGCAGAAATTGTTCAATACAGTAAAATACTATTGAATCGTCCGGTTTATAATTTACATATGCGTGGGAAAGTTAAATTTTTCACACACGGAAACCTTGCAGTCGAGTTAACTGACAACGATGGGTTGATTTATCGAATTGGTTCTCAGAGATTTGAGGAGTTGAGCAGTTTAATTAACGAAAAAATTATAAATTAGACGGAACGATTTGTAAATTTATACCGTAAGAACAATTCAAATACGCATTAATATGAGTCAAACATCTACAAAACCAGTTGAAATTCCAAAGGAAGAAGTAAAAACTGTTCAGTTTTCTGAAACTGATATTTTAACTGATAGTAGAGATGTTCTTCAACGTAAAATTGATTTGAACAGAGCTTCTGCCTTAGGTGCTCAAAGCAAATCAAATATTAAAATTTATTTTGTAGACAACTCAGGTAAAAAGTTTAAGGTCGTTGCAACTGTTTGGGCTGCAACAGAAAGAAATGTTTCTTTGAAAGGAGAAATTATGATTCCATTAAAGTCTATATATAAAGTAGGTTTTTTTTAAATTCGATTTGTTCGATAAAAGCTCAAAGCGTTCCTATCAAGCCGTTCACGTATATTTATTACTAGGCGGTCTTTTCATTGCTTTTTTGGTGGTGTGTAATCTTATTGCCAATAAATTCATTTCTGTTCAAACGATTTTTAGAGACGCGCCATTTATAGTATCAGCAGGTGTTCTCCCTTATCCAATTACTTTTTTAATAACCGATTTATTATCCGAGTTTTACGGGCGAAAAAGAACTGCATATATAATTTTCACGGGTTTTTTATGTTCACTTTTAATTATAATAATCCTTAAGTTGGGTGGCGTGTTTAACGCCATTGAGGGAAGTCCCGTTTCAGATGCGACCTATGATGTTGTATTCGGGAATTCATGGCGTGTTATCGGTGCTAGTATGACGGCTTATTTGTTCGCGCAATTTATAGATGTTCAGTTATATGAGTTTTGGAAAAAGTTAACAAATGGCAGAATGCTGTGGCTCAGAAACAATGGCTCAACGGTTTTAAGTCAACTGGCTGATACTATATTAGTTGTTTCAGTGTTATTTATAGGTGTTAAAACAGGAGAGGAAATAACCTCTATGATTATGGACGGATGGTTATTTAAAGTTATTTGCGCTTTAATTGACACTCCAATCCTTTATGTTTCAGTATTTTTACTTCGAAAACACTTTAAACTTCGACCTGGTGAGGAAGTTGTATTTTAAAATGTTTTAACATAATTACCAACAACATTTGTGATGTTGGACTGTTATACAAAGTATATGAAAAGAATTATTTTATTATTAGTGTTATTTGTTTCTGTTGTAGTTAAGGCACAATTTGGAGATTTGGCTACCGTTGAGTTTAGTGTTTCTTCTGACAAGGAAGGGGTATATGAGTTAGCCTTTACGATGAAGTTGGCTGAAGGTGCTTTTGTTTACGGATCCAGTGATGCGCTGATTGCTCCCCCTGAGTTAGTTTTAAATTTAGATTCTTCTAGATATTATTCTCCATTAAATGCTTGGGTTATTCCACCTTTTAAATCGAAATATGTAGAAGATTTTGAGGGAAATGTAACTTATTATAATGAAAAAGAGCTGGTCGTAAAAAGAAGAATAGAATCAACTGTTACTGATTTTACAATATCAGGGAATTATCAGGCGCAGGTTTGCAATAAAGGGAGGTGTATTACGTCCCCATATCCAAACCCTAAATTTCAAATAAAAGTAGGAGATGGTGGTAATAAAGCTTTTGTTAAGGGTAACCAAAAAATAAGTATTGGTAATAAAGAATTTTTAAATTCAAAAGATGAATGTAAATACGATTTTTCAAAATCAGTTCCGAAAGTAAAAACATTTAACGGGCAGTCTATTGACGATAATAAAGAAGATTCTTATTGGAATACTTTTATTTTAGCATTCGTATTTGGCTTAGGAGCTTTGCTAACTCCGTGTGTTTTCCCTATGATTCCTATGACTGTTTCTTTTTTCTTGAAGGGTTCAGGAAACAAGTCCAAAGGTAAGTTTATAGCTGTAATATTTGGGTTGTCAATAATTGTAATTTACTGTTTAATTGGCACCATTTTTAGTTTTGCGTTTGGCCCTGATTCAGCAAATATAATAGCAACGCATTGGTTACCCAATATTTTCTTCTTTGCAGTATTCATCTTCTTTGCAGCATCTTTTTTAGGAATGTTCGAAATAACCTTACCCAGTTCATGGAGTAATAAATCGGATGAAAATGCAGATAAAGGAGGTATAGGAGGAGCTGTTTTTATGGCACTAACGCTATCCCTAGTGTCTTTTTCTTGTACAGGGCCAATCATTGGGACAGTGTTAGTGGAGTCTGTTAAAGTTGGAGGAATCGAACCTTTAATTGGAATGTTAGGTTTTAGTTCAGCTTTTGCCTTGCCGTTTACTTTGTTTGCGTTTTTCCCATCTTGGTTAAAATCATTACCAAAGTCTGGCGGTTGGTTAAATTCAGTAAAAGTTGTTTTTGGATTTTTAGAATTAGCACTCGCGCTAAAGTTTTTAAGTATAGCTGATCAAACCGCTCATTGGGGTATTTTAGATCGAGAGGTGTATTTAGCGCTTTGGATTGTTATTTTTACTTTACTGGGATTCTATTTGTTAGGCAAATTAAAATTCTCACACGATTCAGATTTACCGTTTTTAAGAGTCCCAAGATTAGTAATGGCAATTTTCACCTTCGCTTTTGTGGTATACTTATTGCCAGGTATGTGGGGTGCACCTTTAAGGAGTTTAAGTGGCTATTTACCTCCTTTGAGTACTATGGACTTTAGAATTGGAGATAATATAGAAGAGGGAGGTAAGTTATGTGAAAAACCGCAATTTGCTGATAAGCTTCATTTACCGCATGGTTTAAATGGATATTTTGATTACGAAGAAGGAATGTGTTGCGCAAAAGATTTAGGAAAACCAGTTTTTATTGATTTTACAGGACATGGTTGCGTAAACTGTAGAGCGTTAGAAAATAATGTCTGGTCTGATCCGGAAATCTTAGATTTGTTAAAAAATGAATTTGTTATAATATCACTTTATATCGATGAGCATACACTAGATATTCAACAACCGTATACTTCCTTGTTTGACGGGGAAACTAAAATTCAAACAATTGGTCAAAAGAATGCTGATATTCAAAAAGTATGGTTTAATAAAAATGCACAGCCTTACTATGTTACTCTAGGAGTAAACGAAGAATTGTTAAACTTTCCTGTAGGATATGATGTTGCTGAGGATAAAGTAGGTTTTTTAAAGTTTTTAAAGAAAAGTTTAAATAATTATAAGAAGGAAAAATGAATAGAATTTTATTGTTTATTTGTTTGTGTTTGACTAGCGTGTTATTGCAAGCGCAAGCTGAAAGTCCAGTAACTGTAGCACAATCAAAAATGATTAAAGGTGATACTTTACAGTTGACTATAGATTTTATTGTGGATAACGACTGGATGGTATACGACTCTGTTTCTAGCGATCTTGGACCAATTCCACTAACTTTTAGTTTTGATGGAATTCAAAATCTCACCTACTTGAATGTTGAAAAACCGCATCTAAAAACAAAGTATGATGATATTTTCGAAGTTGATTTATGGTACTTTAAAGATACTGTAAGCTATGTATTTAATTTTAAAAAAGGAGAAGCCTTGTTAGAATCAAAAATACTGGGAAGTTTCGAATTTATGAGTTGCAATTTAATAAGCGGCGTTTGTTTACCACCACAGGTTGTTGATTTTGTTGTAGAATAACTAAAGCCATTTACTTTTTAAGTAAATGGCTTTAATTTTTAGCAAATAGAATTTATATCTCTGCAAAGAAATCATTTCCTTTATCATCGCAAATAATGAACGCTGGGAAATTCTCTATCTCAATCTTTCTAACCGCTTCCATTCCTAATTCTGGAAAGTCAACAACCTCCACTGATTTTATATTTTGTTTTGCTAAAATAGCTGCTGGACCTCCGATTGAACCTAAGTAGAAACCTCCGTGTTCTTTACAAGCGTCTGTCACAGATTGTGATCTGTTTCCTTTTGCCAGCATAACTTTTGAACCTCCATGTGATTGAAATAAATCTACATAAGGATCCATTCTTCCCGCAGTTGTAGGGCCGAATGAACCTGAAGGTAAACCTTCAGGTTTTTTAGCAGGTCCTGCATAGTAAATAGGATGATTTTTAAAGTAATCTGGCATTGGTTTACCCGCATCTAGTAATTCTTTAATTTTCGCATGAGCAGAATCTCTAGCAACAATTAAAGTTCCTCTAAGATTTAATCTTGTTTTGATTGGGAATTGGGAAAGAATTTTCAAGACTAAATCCATTGGTTGGTCTAAATCGATTTCTACAGCTTTCTCCAAATGAGGAGGATTATCAGGCAATAATCTTCCGGGGTTTATTTCTAATTGTTCTAAAAAAATTCCGTCCTTGTTAATTTTTGCTTTGATATTTCTATCTGCTGAACAAGAAACACCAATTCCTACTGGACAAGATGCTGCATGCCTTGGTAATCTAATTACTTTAACATCATGCGTGAAGTATTTACCTCCAAATTGGGCACCAATTAATGAATCTTGACAAATCTTTTGAATTTTATCTTCCCATTCAGTATCTCTAAAAGCTTGACCACCCATATTCCCCTCAGTAGGTAATTCATCATAATAACCAGCTGACGCAAGTTTTACTGCTTTAAGATTCGCTTCAGCAGAAGTTCCTCCTACTACAAAAGCCAAATGATAGGGAGGGCAAGCTGCTGTTCCTAAATCTCTAATTTTAGCAGTGATAAACTCAGTTAAGGAGTCTTCGTTTAATAAGGCTTTAGTTTGTTGGTATAAATAAGTCTTATTTGCAGATCCACCACCTTTAGCCATAAAGAGGAACTTATATTCATTTCCTTTTTCAGTATACAAGTCGATTTGAGCAGGAAGATTAGATCCTGAATTTTTCTCTTCAAACATACTTAAAGGAACAATTTGAGAATATCTTAAATTTCTCTGTGCATATGTGTTATAAATTCCTTTGGATAAGGCTTCGGCGTCGTTCGTTCCGGTAAATACATTTTCACCTTTTTTACCCATTACAATAGCAGTTCCTGTATCCTGACAAGATGGAAGTTCCCCTTCTGCAGCAGTTTGTGCGTTTTCTAAAAGGGTATAAGCGACAAATCTATCATTGTCAGTAGCTTCAGGATCATCTAAGATTTTGGCAACCTTTTCTAAATGTGATTTTCTTAGGTAAAAGGATACGTCTGCCAATGCTGCTTCAGCTATTACCTCAAGGGCTTTAGGTTCTATCTTTAGAACTTCTTGTCCGTCGAAATCTACTGTTGATACATGATCACTAGAAATTTTCTTGTATTCTGTGTTGTCTCCTTTAAGTGGAAATGCTTTTTGGTAATTAAATTCAGACATATTTGTTTCTTTTGAGATGCAAAAATAAGGGATTCAAATCTTTTAGCTGAAAAATGAGCTGTAAACTTATTTGATAATCTACAAGCGGTAAATTAAATTACCTGAATAATCGAAAAATGGTAACATTCTTTATTTATAATCGTATGAAATCGAAATTCGATTATGAAAAAGATTATCCTACTCGCCTTTGTTTTAGTTTCTATGTCATCTTATTCCCAATATGTTAACTCTTTTGGTGTTAGAGGAGGTATACGAGGCGTGGGTTTGTCATACAAACAATTTCTTTCTCCTGCTTCTTTTTTGAACATTGAAGGTGTGGGACAATCAAGTGAACAAATTAAAGGAGGAGATCTTATAGCGACGATTAATTTTAGAAACAAAATTCATACTACAAATTTTCAAATAAAGGAATTAACGTGGAGTTATGGTTTTGGAATCCATGGAGGGTATTATATTGATCCTGATGATGTAAAAGAAAACAAAACAACGTTCGGACCAGACATTCGATTAGGGGCAGAGTATCTATTTAAAGAGCAATGGGCCTTTGGTTTAGATATTACAGGTTATTATAATTTAATGCCGTTTGATAAACCTGAAGGGATAGACCGGGTTTATACCAACATGTTTGGAGCTGGTCTTTTTCTCCGTTATGTTATTCAGTAGTATCGTAGATGTCATTTAAGAATTTAGAACTATCTCTAATTTCTTTAATAATAACTCTGAGTACACTATAAGAAGGTATAGCGACCATCATTCCTATTATTCCATATAAGTTACCAGCAACTAGGATTACTAAAAATATTTCAAGCGGATGTGCGTTAACACTGTTTGAATAAATAAAGGGTTGGAAAATAAAATTATCCAGTAGTTGTGTGATTATCATTATTAAACCTGTGTATCCAACAAGTGGCAATAAGTCATTTTCCCAACCCAACTGATAGTTTGTTGTGATAACAATTATGGCTCCAAATAGGATACCTATTAAAGGACCTATATATGGAATAACATTAATTATACCTGCAAACAGCGCAATAATTAAAAAATTCTCAATACCAATTGTCCATAATCCTATGGCATTTATCGTAAATACGAGAAGTATCTCAACGCAAAGTCCAACAAAATAGCGCGTTAGTTTCGATTTCACCTGTATAAGAATTTCACTCGCTTCATCTCTAAAAGTAAAAGGAAGAATATTCTGCATACTCCCAATTATTATTGTGGAATCTTTTAAAAAGAAAAACGTGATAAAAGTTATGGCAAAGAATGAAATGAATAAGTTTCCTGTAAAAGCTGTGATGGCATTAAACCAAGCGGATACGGATGAGACATTAATTAATGAGGTTACTTTTGTGGTAGCATATTTTTGAAGCGAAACAGATTCCTCGGTAAAAGTGTTTAAGATATCCTCAATTTCTTCTATTGGTTGTTGAATATTGTTAAGAACTTCCTGTGGATTGATTTTAGTGATTATTTTAGCTTCATCCACTATTGATGGAATAAAAATCATAATTAGAGAAAACACAACCACATAAAGTGTTGTGATCGATAAAAGAGCAGCAATTACTGGACTAATTTTAATTGATTTAAAGTGTATTTTTTTTAGTTTTAAATATATTGGGCTAGTAATTAAAGCAAGTATTGCCGAAATTAAAACGTATGATAACACACTTCTAAAAATCAAAAATAAGGCACAAATTAACCCCAGTGTAAAAACAGGTAATATCCAACTTTTCTTAAACATAGCAATTAACGTTTAAGCTAAAATAAATAATACTTTAACAGATATTAACATTAGTAGTGAAATACTTATAAATGAATATCGTTTATAAGTTAAAGATAACTATGATCAGGCTAAATTTAAAAGATAAAATATTTACTTCACTATTTACAATTGGAGTTTTTACAATTATATATTCAACTTTTCAGTTAATTAGTATTGTTGTTGAAACTAAGATACTTAGCGTGATTTATGATCTTAAGCAACTATTAGGGAATTCTATTGGTTGAAAATATATTGTTGTAATAATTTAGTTGTAAAGAAGTGCCCCCCTTCGAAAGTGAAATATTTTAAAGTTGACTTTTTTAAAGCCGAGTTTATAAATCGGTCATTATCACCAACGAAGAATTCTATTTTATTTAAATTGAGGTTGGTGTGTTTCTCCAAATCAATAATTCCACTCCAAAAGCAAACTTTATTAAAATCTAATTTAAATTGGTTAATCCATCTAGATGCAGTTGCTGTTCCTTGACTAAAAGCAAAAACATTAGTTTGCGCTACTTTAATATTGAAGTCTCTCAGCATTTTGTTGAGAAAATAAAATTGGTCTAGTATTTCGAATTCTCTCTCTTCAGACGTCATCCAGCTAGAACCAACCTTTCCATCCATTCCTTTCTGATAAAACCTTGATAATCCTTCAGGAATTATAAATCGAACATCATTTTTAAAGGTTTCGAAATATCGGAAAAAATCATCAATATTTTGGGCGTATCCGTGAAATAAAATCCATGTGATTTTATAGCCGTTTTTTGGACACGAAATAAAAACTCTTGCGTGTTTTTGCGTAATTATGTTTTTTGTTGTCAGCATTAACTATTTTTGTACCATGATTTCAGTTGAGAATATAGGCATTTCCTTTAATGGGAACTATTTATTTAAGAAAGTTTCGTTTCAATTAAAGAATGGGACAAAGGTTGGACTAGTTGGTAAGAACGGTGCGGGTAAATCAACTTTGTTAAAATTACTAACTGGTCTTATTGAATATACGGATGGAAATCTGATTATTCCTAAAGGTTATAGTGTTGGTTATTTAAAGCAAGATTTAGGGGAGCAAGGAGATAATACTGTTCGTGATGAAGCCATGAAAGCGTTTTCTGAAGCGTCTAGTGCAGAAGCGGAATATGAGCGAATCACAAAAGAATTGGAGACAAGAACTGATTATGAAAGTGATGCGTATTCTGATTTAATTCAAAAAATTTCAGATTTAGGTTCTGAACTCGAAATGAATGGTTCGTCCCAAAATGTTGGAGACGTTGATAAAATACTAATTGGACTAGGATTCAAGCAAGAGGAACTAGATCGTAATATTAGGGATTTTAGTGGAGGTTGGAGAATGAGGGTTGAGTTGGCTAAAATTCTTTTGCAAGCTCCCGATGCCCTATTGTTAGACGAGCCAACCAATCACTTGGATATCGAATCCATTGACTGGCTTGAGAATTATTTAAAAAATTACACGGGAATTTTAGTGTTGATTTCTCATGATCAACAGTTTTTAGATGCTGTTACAGATAGAACTATTGAAATAAATGGAGGTAAAATTTACGATTTTAAAGTAAGTTATAGCAACTACTTAACGCAAAGAGAAGAGTTGTTTGATTTGCAAAGAGCGGCTAAGGTAAATCAGGATAAAAGAGTAGAGGAGTTGGAGCGATTTATCGACCGTTTTAGAGCTCAGGCGACTAAGGCTAGTTCTGTTCAAAATAAGATAAAGCAGCTCGAGAAAATGGAGCGTATCCAAGTTGACGAGAGAGTTGTTGATTCTATGCGTATGCGGTTTCCTGAACCACCAAGATCAGGAAAAGCGATTGTCACAATGGAGAAGGTTGCGAAGTCTTATGGAGATAAAGTTATTTTAAAAGAATTAAATTTAATCGTTGGTAGAGGAGAGAAAATTGCCTTTGTTGGTAAGAATGGAGAAGGGAAATCTACTTTGGCAAAAATGGTTGTTGGTGCTGTTAAAGGAACAGGTAATATCGAGATTGGACATAATGTTAATCTAGGCTACTATGCACAAAACCAAGCTGAAGAATTAGATTTAGAGAAAACAGTATTCGATACTATTGATGATATTGCTAGAGGAGATATAAGAAAGAAAATTAGAGAGCTTTTAGGTTCGTTTCTTTTTAAAGGAAATGATGTAGATAAAAAAGTAAAAGTACTTTCAGGAGGAGAGAAAGGAAGGTTAGCACTTTGTAAACTCCTTCTAGAACCCTATAACTTTTTAGTTTTAGATGAACCAACTAATCATTTAGATATTCCATCAAAGGAGATATTAAAAGACGCCTTGGTAAATTTTAAAGGTGCTTTATTGGTGGTTTCTCATGATAGAGAGTTTTTGAGGGATTTAACAAATAAAGTCTATGAGTTTAAAAATCAAACAATAAAGGAATATGCAGGGGGTATAAACTTTTTCTTAGCACAAAGAAAAATTAATCAGTTAGATGATTTGAATGAAGTTAAAAAACCACCCTCGAAGCCTTCTAAAGGAAGGGCAAATAACGATTACCAATCAAAGAAGGAATTGGATTCGATTATCAAAAAAGCAAATAATAAGGTTTCTAGTACTGAGCGTAAAATTTTAGACTTAGAAAATAAGAAGTCTCATTTAGAGGAAAAGATGAATTTAGGCACAACTTCCCCTGATGTCTTTAGTCAATTTAATAAGGTTGAAGCTCAATTATTAGAAGTGATGTCGGATTGGGAAAGAGCCACTGAAGAGCTTGAAGTATTAGAAAACAAAAGAAAGTTAATGTTTAGCTAAACAAAATCATATGAACAACTGTTTAAAGTATTGAATAAATGCCGGTGTTATCAAAAATATCACTTAGATATAAGCTTTTATTACTAGTTCTATTGCCTTTTCTGGCTTTAGGTTATTTTACGTTCGATAAGATTTATCTTGAGAAAGTGAAAATTATCGACATGGAAAATATTCATGCAAACATGGTTAAGCTTGAAAAAGTGTCTGAATTAACCCATGAATTTCAAAAAGAAAGAGATTTTGCAATTAAGTTTTTACTTAATCCCTTATTTTCAGCCGAGAATGAATTAAGAAATCAAATCGAGTTCACCGATTCCGTTCAATCTACTTATAGAAGTTTTGTTCTCAATTCAGGTAGGGATACATCAGGTTTACAAATGTTAAATGAGTTCCAAAAGATACGAAACAACATTACGGGCTATTCACTCGGACCGAGTCAAGTTGAAAGAGGATACAACCAGCTTATTTCTAATTTTTTAGATATAGTTGCTCACGTGGGATCTGGCATTAATACGCCATTAATAAAAGAAGAAATGAAAGCCTATCTTTCATTAGCAGAATCAAAAGAAAGTTTAGGTAGAATTAGAAACGTCATTAATAAAGCGTTTGTTTTTAGTGTTTTTCAAGGTTATGAATATGGCGCTTTTAGTGAGTTAAATGCCGCTTTTAAGAATAATTTAAATGTGTTTTTGAGACATTCTCCTGATGAATTTAAATCTAGGTTTAGTATGGATATTCAAGCAGGAACTATGATTAACACCTTGGATATAATAAATTATTGCTTCGAAAATCAAACGAATAATTTATCAGAGTTTACGGCTACAGATTGGTGGATTAGCGCAACAGGTTCAATTAACCTCTTACACGAATTAGAACTATTCGTATTAAGCAATATAAAAGAAAGTTTAAATAAACAGGAAGAATATCTAGAAAACGAAATAAATGTTCTTTATTTGATGCTTTCTATCGTGTTAGGTAGTGTTCTTGTACTTGCTAGTTTAATTGCCAATAGTATTTCGAGGCAACTAAAGCGAATTGAGTTTGTTGCGCATAACTTAAAGTTGGGTAAAACAGATGTGAAAGTTGAAATCACATCGGATGATGTAATTGGAAAGCTCGCGAGTACCTTTAACGAAATGGTTCAAGATGCTAAAGATATGGCCTCCTTGGCAGAGAATATTGGAAAAGGAAATTATGAAACAGTATTTAAAAAACGTAGTGAAGAAGATATATTGGGTAAAGCTTTACTTATCATGCTTGATAACTTAAAGACAAAAACGGATGAGTTAAAAAATAAAACTTAACAGTTAAGAGAAGCTTCTCAATACAAAATAGATTTCTCTGCTAAGATGAGTCATGAATTAAGAAGACCTCTTAATAGCATGTTGGTTTTAGCATTCTTACTTCAGGAAAACAAAGAAGATGATTTAAATGATGAGCAATTAGAGTTTGTAGAGGTAATTCATAAATCGGCATCGATTTTTTCTAATAAAGGACATTCAATTTTTTCATCTAAAATTAAAACTGGTAAACTTGGTATTGATTTAATGGGAGTAGCTTGTTTTTAAGGTATTGGATAACTGTTATATGTTGTTTAGTAATGTAGCTTTCGAAAATAGATTGGAGTCCTCAATTGTACAAGTGACTACAATTCCTCAAATGATTACTTCTCATGAAATAAGATTGGGTCAGATCAAAAAAAACCTGATTACTAACTCACTGAAATTCACTCCGTCTTTGGCCTCCTAGTTTGCTCTTAAGTTATCATCAACTTATCTAGGCTAAATATTGAAATAGAAGAAGCGTTTTCTATAAGTGAGCTCAAGGAGAAACATGTTGGATTACCCTGCGGTATAAGTGAATCGTGTAACTGTTGAGACTTCCGACCTACAATCTATTCTTGAGTTTCTTAAATAAAATCATTTAAATGTTACTAAAATCGGGTAGGAAATAAGATTACGGATTTTTCAAGTATCGCTGCTTTGAAAAATGAAATCCAAAAATTTATTTAAATCTAGAATTCAAATTTTAGTATTGATATCTAATTCTATTGGAAACATTTTTTTAATTTCTTAGTAATACAGTATAAATCAAGCACTTGTTTAAGCTAGTAGATAATAGAAAACATAAAGTAAACGTTTTAATTGTGGACGATAAGATTGAAAATCTTTTCGCGTTAGAAAAAATGTTAGCTGGAGATGATCGTGTTTTTCATAAGGCAACATCGTGGAAAATTGGACTAAAGTTGCTATTAAATAAAGAAATTGCACTGATTTTGTTAGATGTTCAAATGCCAGATTTGGATGGGTTTGAAGTTGCTAATTTGTTAAAATCTAATCCAAAAACTAAAAATATCCCCATTCTTTTTGTTACTGCTATTAGTAAAGAGGCTAGGTATGTTATTCAAGGCTACGATTCTGGTGGTGTTGATTACTTATTTAAACCTTTAGACGTTGATATAACTAGAGCAAAGGTTAACACCTTCATTCGTTTATATAAACAACAAAGAGGACTTCATGTTAAAAATGAAGAATTAGAGAATCTTTCTAGTTTGGTTAATAATTCTTTAAATGTTACATGCGTTTTCAATAAAGAAAATTTTAAAATATCCGAGGTAAATCGAACCTTTAAAACATTATTAGGCTATGAGTTGATTGATGTAATCGGCAAGTCTTTTCTAGATTACCTATCCTCTGAGAACAAAGAGGATACGGAAAGGGTTATTCGGTCAGAGATTCTAAAGAAAAAAGATATAGTTGTTTTTGAAAGCAAAGTAATTGGCCAAGACTGTTCTACAAAATGGATGCTGTGGAAGATCGTTGTGAAAGGAGAAGTTTGTTTTGCAAACGGTTCGGATATTACAATCAGAAAACAAACTGAGCAAAAGTTAAGTGAAAACTTATCTTATTTAGTTAAGGTAAATAAAGAGTTGGCAGAGGCTAAACGTGTTGCTGAAGAGTCTGTGCACGCTAAAGAAGAATTTATGGCGAATATGAGTCATGAAATTCGCACTCCTATGAATGCTATAATTGGTTTTACAAGTTTACTATTGAAGTCTGAAATAACAGAAGAACAACAGCGATTTTTAGAATCTATTCAAGTCTCTGGTGAAAATTTACTGGTGATAATCAATGACATTTTAGATTTTTCAAAGATAGAAGCTGGTAAAATGAACATTAATGAGATTGAATTTAGCTTCGAGAAAACTTTAAATAATGTAATTGATTTAGAAATAAATTTTGCCAGAGAACAAAATTTATTTTTAAAATTGGAAATTTCTGAATTTGTACCGAAGGTTATCATCGGAGATTCTGTTAGAATAAATCAAATATTACTTAATCTAGTTAGTAATGCCTTGAAATTCACCCATAAAGGAGGTGTTACGATTAGAGTAGACAATATAGGGAAAGAGGGAGATAAAGAACTTATTTTAATAATTTGTGAAGATACAGGTATTGGCATTTCCGATGAAAAGTTAAGTACGATTTTTGAAAGTTTTACCCAAGCAAAAGGAAATACCACAAGGAAGTATGGTGGAACTGGATTGGGTTTAACAATTGTTAAAAAATTAGTAGATCTCATGGGGGGCGATATTTCCGTGGAAAGTGTTTTTGGTAAAGGTTCTCGATTTATTGTGAAATTACCGCTGAAAGAATCTAATAGCGAGCTAGAGGAAGAAGACCCTATAGTGTTGGACGCTGAAAAAGTAGATTTAACTGGCACCAATATATTATTAGCGGAAGACAATCCAATGAATCAAATTTTAGCGAAAAGGGTTGTTATGAGCTTTGGAGCAAACCCAACTGTTGCTGAAAACGGCCAGGTAGCTTTAGACTGTCTGAGGGAGAAAGATTATGATATTATTTTAATGGATATTATGATGCCTGAAATGGACGGATTAGAAGCGACGAGGGTTATTAGAACTGAATTTGAAGGAAGGAAAAAGAATGTTCCGATTTTGGCAATGACAGCTTTTGTTTTTACAAAAGGAGATGATCAAAAATATTTAGATGCTGGAATGAATGATTTTATATTAAAACCTTTCAACCCTGACAATTTAAAATTGAAAATTGCAAATTTAATCAACAAGAGCATTTAATGAGGAAATACGAGCATATTGATATGAGTTACCTAGAAGAGTTAGCGCTTGGAAGTAATGAATTTAAAGTAGAAATGATAGAGTCATTTCTTAAAAGCACTTCAGAATCAATTATGCAAATGAAAGAAGCTATCTCTGCAACCAATTGGAAAACGGTAGGTGGAGTTGCGCATAAACTGAAAACAAGTTTTTCGTTTGTTGGAATGGAAAATATGGTACAACTTAGTAGGGAGATTCAAGATGCGGGTTTAGAAGCTCGGAATATTGAGGATATACCAAGGATGGTTGAAGAATTAGAGGACTACTACCTAAAGTCAGAAGTTGAATTGGAAAATGAATTAGAGGAATTAAAAAATAATTAATTGGGATAGTTATGGCTTCAAAAAGAACATTAGTTTATTTAGTTGATGATGATGAAATGTATTTAAAAACGGCAGTTCATACATTGTCGCAAAATAGATCATTTGATATCAAAAGTTTTACTTCTGGAGAAAAAGCTTTGGCCGCTGCTAAGGCTAGTAAAAGAAAACCTCATGTAATTGTATTGGATTATTTTTTGAATTCTGAAGATTCTAATGCAATTAGCGGATTAGAGATTCTTAAGCAGGTTAAGCAAACAAAATTGGAGTCAGAAGTGATTATGCTTTCTGGACAAGAGAATATAGATGTTGCTGTAAATTCTCTTAAATACGGAGCTTATGATTATGTCGTCAAAAATAAGAGTGCTTTTATTCGTGTTCAAAATGACATTAAAAGAGTTTCTAGACAAATGATTAAAGATAAAGAGACTAAAAAACTTCGAGTTTTTGTTTTTTCTTTATTGTTTGTTATAGGCTTGGTTGCTGGTGTAGCAGTGTTATTTGCTGTAGACTCAACATTCATGGGATTACTTCCTGATCCGATGAAACCAAAAGAGAAAACAAATAAAGCTACTACAGAAAGTGCTAATAAACAGAGCGGGATAAATAACAGTAACACAATTAACTTTCAAGATACACTACAGAAATAAGGAAGTTTAGATATTAATAATAAAACACAGGACTTATTTCCTCATTTCATTTTTGTTCATTTAAATTATAGTTGACGATTTAATTTTAATTTGTATCTTTGTCATCCGATTTTTCGGAATAATATTTTTTAACCAAATTGTTTTACAATGAATCAATACGAAACTATTTTTGTAATGACTCCGGTTCTTTCAGATGAACAACTAAAAGAAACGGTGAACGATTACAAGACCTTTTTAAAGGAAAAAGGTGCCGTGATAGTGAATGAAGACAATTGGGGGCTTAAGAAATTAGCTTACCCAATTAAAAAGAAATCAACAGGTTTCTATCATTTATTTGAATTTAAGGCTCCAGGTAATGCTATCGGAGAATTAGAAATCGCATACAACAGAGACGAAAGATTATTACGCTTCTTAACTGTGAAGCTTGATAAGCACGCAGTTTCGTTTAATGCGAAAGGAAAAAGTGCTAAAAAAACTAAAGCTTAATTAAAATGGCAGACGACGTAAGATATTTAACGCCTCCATCAATTGAGGTCAAAAAATCAAAATACTGTAGATTTTTAAAACAAAAAATCAAGCATATTGACTATAAGAATCCAGATTTTTTATTAAGATTCTTAAATGAGCAAGGTAAAATTCTTCCTAGAAGAATTACTGGAACATCATTAAAATTCCAAAGAAAAGTTTCGACTGCTGTAAAAAGATCACGTCAACTTGGACTATTACCATACGTTGCTGATAACTTAAAATAATTTAACAATGGAAGTAATTTTAAAAGAAGATATGCAACCATTGGGATTCAAAGATGATGTTGTAGCTGTAAAAAACGGTTATGGTAGAAACTTCTTAATCCCTCAAGGTAAAGCAGTTTTAGCGACTGAGTCGGCTAAAAAAATGCATGCTGAGACTATCAAACAAAGAGCAAAGAAAGATGCTAAGCTTAAAGCTGACGCTGAAACTGTTGCTACAAAAATTGAAGCGTTAACTCTAAAGGTTTCTGCTAAAGCTGGAGATTCTGGTAAGATTTTTGGATCTATTAACAATATTCAAATTGCTGAAGCATTAAAATTAGCAGGTGTTGATGTTGATAGAAAAGCGATTAAAGTAATTGGAGGAAGTCCTAAAGAGCTAGGTTCTTTCGAAGCTGAAGCCAAACTTCATAGAGAAGTAACTTCAACATTTACTTTCGAAATTATCGCAGGATAATTTTTAAGATAATTGAATTATAAGGGGGTCCACATTGGATTCCCTTTTTTTTTATCTGTTTATTACTGGTTTAGTGATTGTTCGATTAAATAGTGATTTTAAATAGACTTAAAAACTCAATTTTGTACTTAAATTGAATAAACAATACATTTAGTTTTATTATTTTTAAAGTGAGATTAACTTAAAAAAATTATAGACTTTAGGCAGAGGGCAGAATTGATCACTACAATGATTGTTTTATGAATTTGTCGCTAACAAGAAAAAGACTTCTATTATGAGTATTTACAAAGATTATATCAAGGAAATCGATGAGAGAAAAAATCAAAACCTTAATCCAAAGCCAATCGATGGTGCTGAGTTGTTGAGCGAAATCATTGCTCAAATTAAAGATTTAGGTAATGTAGACAGAAAAGACTCAATCAATTTTTTTATTTATAATGTCTTACCTGGTACTACGAGTGCTGCAGGTGTAAAAGCAATATTTTTAAAAGAGATTATCCTTGGAGAATTAATAGTAGAAGAAATCACACCAATTTTTGCATTTGAGTTGTTATCGCACATGAAGGGAGGTCCTTCAGTTAAGGTCCTTCTTGATTTAGCGCTTGGTAATGATGTTGAAATTGCGAAGCAAGCAGCAAAGGTTTTAAAAACCCAAGTATTCCTTTATGATGCAGATACTGAGCGTTTAGCTGAAGCATTTAACAACGGAAATACGATTGCAAAAGATATATTAGAAAGTTATGCTAAAGCAGAATTCTTTACGAAGCTGCCAGAAGTAGATGAAGAAATTGAAATAGTTACTTTTATAGCAGGTGTAGGAGATATATCTACAGATTTACTTTCTCCTGGAGGTGATGCGCACTCCAGATCAGATCGAGAATTACATGGACAGTGTTTATTTGAACACAATAAAGAGATGCAAAAAGAACTCTCTGCTTTAAAAATACAACATCCTGATAAGCGCGTTATGTTAATCGCTGAAAAAGGAACAATGGGAGTTGGGTCTTCAAGAATGTCTGGTGTGAATAATGTTGCGTTATGGACAGGTGTTAAAGCAAGTCCATATGTTCCATTTATAAACATGGCTCCAATTATTGCGGGTACAAATGGAATTTCACCTATTTTTTTAACAACTGTTGGTGTTACAGGGGGTATTGGAATTGACCTTAAAAACTGGGTAAAGCAACAAGATGAAAATGGAAAAACTATTCGTAATGAAGATGGAGATCCGATCTTAAAGCAAACTTACTCTGTAGAAACAGGGACTGTTTTAACAATTAATACAAAAGAGAAAAAATTATATAATGGAGATAAAGAGTTGATCGATATGTCTGCTTCTTTAACTCCACAAAAAGTTGAGTTTATTAAAGCAGGAGGATCTTATGCTGTTGTATTTGGTAAAAAGATTCAAACTTTTGCTGCGCAAACTTTAGGAATTGAAGCTCCTCAAGTATATGCTGTTTCAAAAGAGATATCAATTGAAGGTCAAGGTTTAACTGCAGTTGAAAAAATATTCAATAAAAATGCAGTAGGAATAACTCCTGGTAAAACATTACATGCAGGTTCTGATGTTCGTGTTGAGGTAAACATCGTGGGATCCCAAGATACTACTGGTTTGATGACTTCTCAGGAATTAGAAGCGATGGCTGCGACAATTATTTCGCCAATTGTTGATGGAGCTTACCAATCAGGATGTCATACAGCTTCGGTTTGGGATAAAAAAGCGCAAGCTAATATTCCAAGATTAATGAAGTTTATGAATGATTTTGGGTTAATTACTGCTCGTGATCCAAAAGGAGAATATCATGCAATGACTGATGTAATTCATAAAGTACTTAATGATATTGTTATTGATGATTGGGCCATCATTATTGGAGGTGATTCTCATACAAGAATGTCTAAAGGTGTCGCTTTTGGTGCTGATTCAGGAACGGTGGCTCTGGCACTAGCTACGGGGGAAGCTTCAATGCCAATTCCTGAGTCTGTAAAAGTTACTTTTAAAGGTGAAATGGCTAAGTACATGGATTTTCGTGATATTGTACATGGAACCCAAGCGCAAATGTTAGCTCAGTTTGGTGGTGAGAATGTATTCCAAGGAAGAATCATTGAGGTACATATTGGAACGTTAACTGCTGATCAAGCATTTACATTTACCGATTGGACTGCAGAGATGAAAGCGAAAGCTTCAGTTTGTATTTCAGAAGATGAAACTTTAATCGAGTCCTTAGAAATAGCGAAGGCTAGAATCCAAATCATGATTGATAAAGGAATGGACAATGTAGGTAAAGTTCTTCAAGGATTAATCGACAAGGCTAACGCTAGAATCGAAGAGGTTAGATCTGGGAGTAAACCAGCATTAAGACCGGATACTGACGCAAATTACTACGCTCAAGTTGTTGTGGATTTAGATGCTTTGTCTGAGCCAATGATTGCAGATCCTGATGTAAACAATATTGATGTATCAAAAAGGTATACGCACGATACAATCCGTCCTTTATCATACTACGGAGGAGAGAAGAAGGTTGATTTGGGATTCATCGGATCTTGTATGGTTCACAAAGGTGATATGAAAATTTTAGCAGCAATGTTAAAGAATATTGAAGCAAGTAAAGGGAAGGTTGAGTTTAAGGCTCCGCTAGTTGTTGCTCCTCCAACGTACAATATTGTGGATGAATTAAAAGCTGAAGGAGACTGGGAAGTGTTACAGAAGTATTCAGGGTTTGAATTTGATGATGACGCACCGAAAGGAGCTGCAAGAACAAGTTATGAAAATATATTGTACCTAGAGCGTCCAGGATGTAATCTTTGTATGGGTAATCAAGAGAAAGCTTCACCTGGAGATACTGTAATGGCAACTTCTACTCGTTTATTTCAGGGGAGAGTTGTGAAGGATACGAATGAGAAGAAAGGGGAGTCTTTATTAACTTCTACTCCTGTAGTTGTATTGTCAACTGTATTGGGAAGAACTCCTAATATAGAAGAATACAAAGTAGCTGTTGCGGGTATTGAGTTAACGAGCTTTAAGCCCTCTAGTCAGAAGTTAGTTAGATAATTATTCAAAAATAATTTAATAAGAGCCCAAGTTTTAAACTTGGGCTTTTTTAATGCTCATCTTTCAAATTTATAATAAGTTGGATTGTTGTTTCTGCTAAACTTCATGTTTGAGAACGCTACACTATTTTTACTTAAAATAGATTTCTAGCTTGAAATGATACTTAAGTACACAACAATGAAATCAACAATTACATATTCTAGCTTGTTCGTTTTTTATCTTTAAATCGTACCTTTGTGGCTACAACACAAGACCAAAGAAGATGAAAACGATATTGATAGATGGTGCGGATTTTCCAACTTTGCATTTATTTTTAAAACAAGCTTCAATAGAATTAGAATTCCCTGAATTTTCAGGTAATATCCAATCATTTGAAAATAAAATCAACGATTTATCTTGGCTGGAAGGAATAAAAGTTAGAATTAGTCTGTCGAATGCAAAAGAATTCTTAATCGAAGAAGATAATCAAGTCCGTAAGACGATACTCCAAATTCTTTTAGAAGCAATGGAAAACGAATACGCTAAAAGTCCGATTTTGGTATTAATATCGAAAGATTAATTACCAGATTTCACTTCCGATTAAATGATTTTGAACGTAATCTTTTACCCCTTCTTCTAAAGTCATGAATCCTTCGCTGTAACCTTGGTTAAGTAATTTTTGCATGTTAGCTTCTGTGAAATACTGGTAGTTATCTCTAATATCTTCAGGAGTATCTATGAATCCAATCTTAGGCTCTAAATCAAGTGCTTTAAAAGTATTTGCAGCCAAGTCGTAAAAGGTTCTAGCTTTCCCTGTTCCAAGGTTATAAAGACCAGAGGTTTTACGTGTTTTCATTAAGAAAGTAATAACCTTAACGACATCTTTAACATAAATGAAATCTCTTAATTGCTCACCATCTTTGTATTCTGGAATATGAGATTTGAATAAATTCATTTCTCCAGTTTTTTGAATCTGGTTGAAAGTATGAAAAATCACGGATGCCATTCTGCTCTTATGAAACTCATTTGGACCATAAACATTAAAGAATTTTAATCCAGCCCAAAATAAAGGTTTTTCTTCCTGTTTTAATGCCCAAACATCAAAGTCGTTTTTTGAGTCTCCGTAAGGATTGAGTGGTTTAAGTTTTTTGGGGATTTCATGATTATCATTATATCCATATTCTCCTAGTCCATAAGTGGCTGCTGATGATGCGTATATTAATGGAAGAGAATATTGGACTGATTTGTTCCATACTTCTTTGGAATAGTTAAGATTTAACTCATCAAATATTTCTTTGTCAAACTCGGTCGTATCAGTTCTTGCCCCTAAATGGATGATTATTTGAGTAAGCTTATGGTTTTTATCTAACCAAGTAATGAATTTCTTACGGTCTACAAGCTCTTTATATGATTTGTTTTCATAGTTCGGTTTTTTGGATTCTATTGAAAAGTCATCAACTAAAACAAGCTCCTTAAAGCCTTGTTCGTTTAAATGAGCAACTAAACAACTACTAATAAAACCTGCAGCACCAGTAATAACAATCATATCATATTTTCTTACAAAAGTAATTAAATGATAGATATTCTTATCTAATATGACTTGTTTAATTTTAATTCTTTTAATTTTTAACACTACGGTTATTAAGTCGTATTTTTACAATCAAAATTTGATTGGATGCTTACACTAACAAGAAGAGAACGGTTTAATGCTGCTCATAAGTTGTACAGAGAAGATTGGACTCAGAAACAAAACGAAGAAGTATTTGGGAAATGTGCTAATAAAAATTGGCACGGTCATAATTATGAACTTTATATTACAGTAAAAGGAGAAATTAATCCAATAACAGGGTATGTTATAGATTTAAAATGGTTGAGTGACATTTTACAAAAAAAAGTCATTGAAGAATTAGATCATAAAAATTTAAACTTAGACGTGCCTTTTTTAAAAGGTAAAATGTGCAGTACAGAAATTGTCGCAATTGAAATTTGGAAAATAATTGCAGATGATATTGAAGGACAAGGTGCGAAATTGCATTGCGTGAAATTAATGGAAACTGAAAATAACTTCGTAGAATACTACGGTCCAAATATATAATTATGGGCTACAAAAAAATAGAAGAATACGACGATAAAGCAACATCTTCAATATCTGATCATTATGAAGATATTTTAACAACATTGGGTGAGAACCCGAAACGTGAAGGTTTAGAGAAAACGCCTGAAAGAGTAGCTAAGTCATTGCAGTTTCTTTTGCATGGATATGATGTTGATCCTGTAGAAATAATGAATTCTGCTCTTTTTAATGAAGCGTATGATGAAATGGTTATTGTAAAAAATATTGAAATATATTCAATGTGTGAGCACCACATGTTACCATTTTTTGGTAAAGCGCATATCGCATACATTCCAAATGGGAAGATTGTTGGTTTGAGTAAAATACCTAGAGTGGTTGATGCTTTTGCAAGAAGATTACAAGTACAAGAAAGATTAACAACAGAAATAAGAGATTGTATTCAGGAGGTTCTGCAACCTAAAGGAGTTGCCGTTGTTATTGAAGCCTCTCACATGTGTATGCAAATGAGAGGAGTTCAAAAGCAAAATTCAACAACAACCTCGTCTTCTTTTACAGGAGCGTTTGAAAAGGATTCAACAAGAAAAGAGTTTATAAATTTAATATCTGCAAATTTAAAATAGTATGAAAGTATTTGTATTTCCTGGACAAGGAGCTCAATTTACAGGCATGGGGAAAGAATTATATAATTCTAGCTCTAAAGCTAAAGCATTGTTTGAAAAAGCAAATGATATTTTGGGTTTTAGAATTTCAGATATTATGTTCGAAGGTTCTGCTGAAGAACTAAAGGAAACTAAAGTTACGCAACCTGCAGTTTTTTTACATAGTGTTGCTGTAGCCTTAACCACTGAGGGTTTTGCTCCGGATATGGTAGCAGGACACTCCTTGGGTGAGTTGTCTGCATTAGTTGCAGCAAAGGTTATTTCATTTGAAGATGGATTAAATATTGTATCTAAAAGAGCACAAGCAATGCAGAAGGCTTGTGAATTAAAAGCGGGATCAATGGCTGCTATTTTAGCGTTAGAAGATAATATAGTTGAAACGATATGTAAAGAAACACCAGGTATAGTTGTAGCGGCTAATTACAACTGCCCTGGTCAATTGGTAATATCTGGAGAGGCAAATGCCGTAAACGTAGCTTGTGAAGCTTTAAAAGAGGCAGGTGCTAAAAGGGCACTTATATTGCCTGTAGGTGGGGCTTTTCATTCTCCTTTAATGGATCCTGCTAAAGAAGAATTAGCAGAGGTTATAAATTCAACTGAATTTAAAGAGCCGATTTGTCCTGTTTATCAAAACGTTAATGCGCAACCGGTGAAAAACCCTGAGATTATTAAGCAAAATCTTATTTCACAATTAACTGCTCCAGTAAGGTGGACGCAAATTGTGAAAAATATGTTATCGGACGGAGCTTCTGTTTTTACAGAAATGGGACCAGGTAAAACCTTACAAGGATTAGTTAAAAAGGTAGATAGACAAATTGAAACTATTGGCGTTCAGTAATTAAGATAAGGAAGCATTTAAAATATTCCCTGTATTTACAAGGTTATGAAGGCGTTCGTTTTTGAGCGCCTTTGCTATTATTGGGAGATGACTTACTCTGTGAATATCTGTTCCAATAAAATCTACAAAATTATTATCGATTAAATAATTTGCACCGTGAATTGCGCCTTCTCCATAATGCCCTGCGAAGGAAAGTAGGTTTAGTTGAAATTTAACGCCTAATTCCTTTAGTTTATCATATTTTTCTAGGTCAGCTACAAAGTATGGATAACGTTCAGGATGTGCTAAAACGGGTGTGTAACCTTTCATAAACATGTCGGTTATGCCTTCGGTTACGCCTTGATGCTCATTAAAGTAAGAGAATTCAAATAGCAAATATTTTTCTTTACCGAAACTTAGAATGTCATTTTTCTTTAATCTTAAGTTTAGTTCTTCGTCGAAATAATATTCAGCAGAAGCATTTATTTCAAGAGGAGAGTTTATTTTAGCAAGAGCATTCCTTATTTCGTCTAATTTACTCAGTATTGTATCCGATGAATTTCTATAAAAATCATGCATTACATGTGGAGTACAGAGTAATTTTTGATAACCAAAATTTTGAAGACCTTTAATGATTTCTAAAGAATTCTCAAGAGAGTCAGATCCATCATCAATACTATGAATGATATGCGAGTGCATATCATTCTTAATTAATGAGCCTATATTTATTGGCTCAAGAAGAATTTCTTCTTGTTTCTTTTTGAAGATTTTAGAAAAGAACCCCATTGTAAATTACAATTCAGGATAAAATTCACTTTTAAACCATTCAAGTGTAATTTCTAAACCTTCTTTAATGTCAACCTCGGGTTGGTAATTGAAGTTTTTTTGCGCTTTCTCAATATTTGCTAATGAATCTCTAATGTCTCCAACTCGTGGAGGACACATTTCAGGGGATTTATCAGACTTGGCAGCGTCTTTTAGTATATTATAAAGCTCTATAACAGATGATTTATATCCACAAGCAATATTGTACGTTTCACCAAACGCATCTGGATTCTCACACAGCATGGCTTTTACATTAGCTTGTACTGCGTTTTCCACAAATGTAAAGTCTCTTGACTGTTCACCGTCTCCAAAAATATCCCCAGCTTCATTTCGTAATAAAGCATTCATATACAGTGGTATTACAGCTGCGTAAGGTCCGTTTGGACTTTGGTTTGGACCGAAAATATTAAAATATCTTAACCCAATTGTGTTAAATCCAAAGGCTTCATGAAAGACTTTTGCGTAAAGTTCATTTGTTTTTTTAGATACTGCGTAAGGACTTAACGGATTTCCTGTTTTATCTTCATATTTAGGTAACCCTTTATGATCTCCATAAACAGAACTACTACTCGCAAAAATAAAAGATTTTATTCCTGCATCCTTAGCGGCAGTAAGCATGTTTAAAAAACCTGTAGCGTTAGCTTCATGCGTTAGCAAAGGTGTTTTTAATGATCGTGGCACCGAACCCAAAGCAGCTTGATGCGAAATGTGATCCATGCCAATTACAGCATCATCACAAGTTTTTTTGTTTGTGATATCTCCTTCTATAAATTCTAGTCTTGAGTCATTTTTGTATGGCTCAAGGTTTTTTAAGTATCCATTACTTAAATCATCAAGAATTCTTACTTTTTCAGCCCCAAAATCAAGTAGGTATTGCGCTAAATTTGACCCAATAAAACCTGCTCCACCCGTTATTAAAAACGACTTTTTAGAAAGATCAGTTGAATGATATTTTCTAGTGATTTTCCATTTATCTTTTTGCATATTGATCTTCGTAATAATTTAGGTAGTCTCCACTGATTATGTTATCTATCCAATCTTTGTTCGATAAAAACCAGTTAACGGTTTCCTCAATTCCTTTTTCTACTGTATATTTTGGTGTCCAACCCAGCAAGTTTTGAAGCTTTTCTGCATCTATTGCATAGCGTTGATCGTGACCGGCCCTATCTTTAACGTAGGTAATTAATTCAAGGGATTCTCCCTCTTCTCTACCCAGTTTTTGATCGACTAGTTTAATTAGCAGATGGACCAATTCAATGTTTTGTTTTTCATTGTGTCCACCTATGTTAAAGGTTTCACCTATTTTTCCTTCATGAAATATTAAATCAATAGCTTCTGCATGATCAATAACATGCAACCAATCTCTAATATTATCACCCTTACCGTAAATAGGGAGGGGGTTGTTTTCCACAATATTGTTAATGATTAAAGGAATCAACTTTTCAGGAAACTGGTGAGAACCATAATTGTTAGAACAATTAGAAATCTTTATTTTTAAACCATAGGTTTCATGATAAGCTCTAACAAAGTGATCTGAACTTGCTTTTGATGCGCTATACGGTGATCTTGGATCGTATGAAGTTGTTTCTGTGAACAGGCCTGTTTCACCTAAAGATCCATATACTTCATCAGTTGAAACATGATAAAAGATGTTATCTGATGTTAGGTCCCATTTACTTTTAGCAACGTTAAGTAAGTTAACGGTTCCAATTACATTTGTAGTTACAAACTCTAAAGGATTCGATATTGACCTATCCACGTGTGATTCAGCTGCTAAATGAATTACATTATCTATTTTGAATTGATCAAAAATTGATTCTAATTCTTTCTCGTTACAAATGTCAGACTTTACAAAAGTGTAATTATCAGCTTGCTCAACGTCTTTTAAATTATCAAGGTTTCCCGCATAAGTCAACTTATCTAAATTGACGATGTTATAATTAGGATATTTGTTCACCAATAAACGAACTAAGTGGCTACCAATAAATCCAGCTCCACCTGTAACTAAGATGTTCTTATCAAAATGAATCATATTATTTTTTTAAATTTTGCTCAAAATTCCAAGCAGAGGAAAGCATGTCTTCTAAACTTAATTGAGCTTCCCAATCCAAGAGTTTTTTAGAAAGACTACAGTCTCCAAAAATTGCAGGAACATCTCCTTTTCTTCTCGGATTTATTTTATAATTTATTTTTATTTTTGATACTTTTTCAAAAGTATTAATAATTTCCAAAACACTAGATCCATTACCGGTTCCTAGATTAATAGGAATGACTGTATTGTGATTTCCTCTATTATACTCAACAGCTGAAACATGAGCTTTAGCTAAATCAATAACATGAATATAATCTCTTAAGCAGGTTCCGTCAGGAGTATCGTAATCGTCTCCAAATACAGATAAAACTTCTCTTTTACCAATTGCAACTTGTGTTACAAAAGGCAATAGGTTGTTAGGCTTGCCAATTGGTCGGTCACCTATTAATCCACTGCTATGCGCACCTATTGGGTTAAAGTATCTAAGGTTAATAGCCGAAAAAGGGTGGGTGTAATTGAAATCATTTACAATTTCTTCACCAATTATTTTCGATTTTCCGTAAGGGGATTCACCTTTTTTAACCTCAGAATCTTCTGTTACTGGTATGACTTCAGGAGAACCGTAGACAGTGCATGAAGAAGAAAACACAAAATTTGAGATGTTTCTTTCTTTTAATAATTGTAATACATTAACTAACGAATTAATATTGTTGTCATAATATTTTAAGGGTTCAAAAACAGACTCTCCAACTGATTTGTATGCAGCGAAATGTATTATTCCTTCGATGTCAAATTCTTTGGTCTTTTCTACTAATAAGTCATAATTACGTAAGTCCATTTCAATAAATGAAATGGACTTACCTGTGATTTTTTCAATTGACTCTAATGCAGATACATCTGAATTAGAGAAGTTATCAATTACAAGAACTTCAAAATTTTTATTTAGCAGCTCAACAATAGTATGACTACCTATATATCCAGCGCCACCAGTAACTAAAATCATGTTAAAGACTTAAGTATTCTAATTCTTTAATCGAATTTCTATAGATTCCTTTTACATCTACAAGTAATCCTTTATCCGTTAATAGGTTTCTAAAGTAATCTTCTTTTAATTCTAAATATTCTGAATGGTTTACTGCAACAACAACTGCGTCATATTTACCTTTAATTTCTGGAATTAAAGTGAATCCATATTCATGGTTTATTTCATCACTTGAGGCAAAAGGATCATGTACTTCTACATTGACACCAAAACTTTTAAGTTCATCTATTACGGACGCTACTTTTGAGTTTCTAATGTCACTAACATCTTCTTTAAATGTAGCGCCCATTACAAGAATTCTCGATTGAACTATATCTTTACCATTAGCAATTAACTTTTTAACAGTTTGTCTCGCCAAGTAAGGACCCATTGAATCATTAAGAGCTCTCCCTGAATTAATAATTTTAGAGTGGTAACCCAATTCTCTTGCTTTGTAGGTTAAGTAGTACGGATCGACACCAATACAGTGCCCTCCAACTAAACCAGGGAAGAACTTAAGGAAATTCCACTTCGTTCCTGAAGCCTCCAACACTTCATATGTATTGATTCCAATTTTATTGAAAATCATAGACAACTCATTCATTAAAGCAATGTTTACATCTCGCTGAGTATTTTCTATGATTTTTGCAGCTTCAGCTACTTTTATACTTGATGCTCTGTGAACACCAGCTGTAATGATCATTTCGTAAACCTCGGCAATTTCATTAGCCGATTCTTTACAACTTCCAGAAGCTACCTTAACTATTTTTGTTAAAGTGTGTTCTTTATCTCCCGGGTTAATTCTTTCAGGAGAATATCCAACCTTGAAATCTACGTTAAATTTCAATCCAGATTCTTTTTCTAAAACAGGAACGCAGTCCTCTTCTGTACATCCAGGGTATACTGTTGACTCAAAAACTACATAATCTCCTTTTGAAATCACTTTTCCAACAGTTGTTGATGCTCCAAGTAAAGGTTTTAAATCAGGTAAGTTGTGCTCATCAATAGGAGTCGGTACTGCAACTATATAAAATTTAACATCTTTTAAATCATCAATATTGGCCGTGAATTCAATATCGCATCCGTCAAAATCACTTGCAACAAGTTCTTTAGAAGGGTCGATTTTATTTTTCATTAAATCAACTCTATCTTGATTTATATCAAACCCGATAACTTTAGACTTTTTCGCGAATTCTAGCGCAATTGGCAACCCTACGTAACCTAGTCCAATTACAGCTAATGTTTCTTCTTTATTTGATAACTTTTGAGCAATCATTTAATTTAATTTTTTAGTGTATGTTTTTTAATTTTTTTCAAAAAACACGAGATATTCTAAAGTATTAGTTGTCGTATTTTTTATGACCAAAGGTTTTCTCTTTTAGTATATTCTTTTTTTCGGTAAAATTTATTGGATGCTAAATTAAACATTTTATAAAATTGTAGGGTATTAAAGTCAACTTTCCCTCCAAATTAATTTCAAACTATAAAAAAAACTTTTTTTTGACGTCTATGGGTTAGACGATTTCGGTAACTACTTCGTTTTTTATGACATAAGTTTGTCCAGATTCAGGGCATACAGCCTTATTATCTTTGCCGAATTTAAGTCTGTGTCCGAATTCACTAACCCACCCAATTTGTTTTGCAGGATTCCCAACAATTAAAGCATAGTTTGGAACATTTTTTGTCACTACAGCTCCTGCACCAATAAGTGCATATCGACCAATCGTGTTTCCGCAAATAACAGTAGCGTTAGCTCCAATACTCGCTCCTTTTTGTATTAAAGTTTTAACGTATTGATCTCTTCTAACAATAGCAGATCTAGGGTTTAAAATATTAGTAAATACCATTGATGGGCCTAAAAACACATCATTCTCACAAGTAACTCCTGAATATATTGAAACGTTATTTTGAACTTTTACATTGTCACCTAAAATTACATCCGGTGATACTACAACGTTTTGTCCCAAATTACAGCTATCTCCTATCACACAATTGGACATTACGTGAGAGAAGTGCCAAATTTTAGAATTTGCTCCGATTTTAGAATTTTCGTCAATTACTGCCGTAGTGTGTGAAAAAAAGCTCATTTATTTAGTAATGTATTTGTCAAAATTATTGTGTTCTTTTTTGTTCAATTCTTCTTTTGTAAGGCTTTTAAAGTAATCGTAAGTTATTTCTAACCCTTCTTTTCTAGCAACTTTCGGCTCCCAGCCCAAAATAGATTTTGCCTTTGAAATGTCTGGTTTTCTTTGTTTTGGATCGTTCACAGGTAGTTCATGGTAACAAACTTTTTGATCAGTTCCTGTAAGTTTTATGATTTCTTCAGCAAATTGAGTGATTGTAATTTCAGAAGGGTTTCCAATGTTAACAGGTTCACTATGGTCACTTAAGAGCAGCTTGTGAATCCCATCAACTAAATCATCAACATAGCAAAAAGATCTAGTTTGCGAACCGTCTCCAAATATAGTTAAGTCTTCGCCACGTAAGGCCTGACCAATAAAGGCAGGAAGAACTCTTCCGTCATTAAGTCTCATTTTGGGACCGTATGTGTTGAAGATTCGTACGATTCTCGTTTCAACGCCATGGTAAGTATTGTAAGCCATAGTCACAGCTTCCATATACCTTTTTGCTTCGTCATAAACACCCCTTGGTCCAACAGGGTTAACGTTTCCATAGTAATCTTCCACTTGTGGGTGAACTAACGGGTCACCGTAAACTTCGGAAGTTGATGCAACAATTATTCTTGCGTTTTTTGCTTTGGCTAAACCCAATAAATTGTGCGCTCCATATGAGCTTACTTTCAGCGTTTGAATAGGAATCTTTAAGTAATCAATTGGGCTCGCAGGTGATGCAAAATGTAAGATGTAATCCAATTCTCCAGCAACGTGCACGAATTTTGAAACGTCATGATTATGAAACTCAAAGTTTTTATTAGGAAAAAACTCTTCAATGTTTTTTAAGTTTCCTGTGATTAGGTTATCCATTCCGATAACATGATGACCAGCATTAAGGAATTTTTTCACTAAGTGTGAGCCCAAAAATCCAGCGGCTCCGGTAATTAAAGTTCTTTTCATTTTATTTAATTTCTTCACGTCCAACACTGTAGTATCTAAATCCTAATTCTGTCATTTTTTCTAATTCGTATAGATTACGACCATCAAAAATTACTTTTTCATTAAGTAATTCTCCAACTTTTTGAAAATCTGGATTCCTAAAAACGCCCCATTCTGTAGCAACTAAAAGTGCATCAGCATTTTTAAGTACATCATAAGAGTTTTTACCAAATTGTACCGAATCACCGTAAATTTCTTTGATGTTCGGCATTGCTTCAGGATCAAAAGCTGAAATTTCAGCCCCAAGTTCTAGCAACTCATCTATTATATATCTTGCAGGAGCTTCTCTGATATCATCAGTGTCAGCTTTAAAAGCTAACCCCCAAACAGCTATTTTTTTACCTTTTAAGTTTCCAAAGTAATTTTTTATTTTGGGAACAATTATAGTTTTCTGTTTCGCATTAACTTCTTCAACGGCATTTAGTATTTTGAAGTCGTAACCAACTTCTTTTGAGGATTTAACAAGTGCTTGCACATCTTTAGGGAAACAACTACCTCCATAACCGATACCCGGAAAAAGAAATCTTTTACCGATTCTTGTGTCAGATCCAATACCAATACGAACGCTATCAACATTTGCATCTAATTTTTCACAGATATTGGCAATTTCATTCATGAATGAAATTTTAGTAGCTAAAAATGAATTGGCTGCATATTTTGTTAATTCTGCAGATTTTTCGTCCATGAAGAATATAGGGTTTCCTTGTCTAACAAAAGGTTTGTATAAATCTTCCATAACCTTTTTAGCTCTTGTAGAAGATGTTCCAATAACAACTCTATCCGGTTTAAGGAAATCTTCAACAGCAAAACCTTCTCTTAAAAATTCGGGATTTGAGACTACATCAAATTCAACTCTTGAGTTTTGTTTTATTGCGGCGGTAACTTTTTCTGCTGTACCTACAGGCACTGTACTTTTATCAACAATTACCTTATACTCCTTCATTAAGCCTCCTAACTGATCAGCTACACCTAAAATATAACTCAAGTCAGCACTACCGTCTTCTCCTGGAGGTGTTGGTAAGGCAAGGAAAATAATATCAGATTGATCAACTGCTTCTTCAAGAGATGTTGTGAATTTTAACCTTTCTTGTCTAACGTTTCTTTCAAACAATGTCTCAAGTTGAGGTTCATATATTGGTACTTCACCATTCTTGAGTTTTTCAACTTTAGCTTCATTTATGTCAACACAAATAACTTGGTTTCCAGTTTCGGCAAAGCAAGTACCCGAGACAAGTCCGACATAACCAGTTCCAATAACAGCAATTTTCATTTGAATTGTTTTATAGTTTTGACAATATAATTGATCGTTTCCTCTTTTAATTCCGTGTGAATAGGCAAAGATAGCACATTTGATTCTAAGAGGTTTGATACAGGATAATCGTGGTTGTTAATGTCTTTTTTAAATACTTTTTGTTTGTGTAATGGTATTGGGTAATATACCATAGATGATATATTTTTTGAATCCAAGAATTCTTTTAATTCGTCCCGTTTTCCGTTTTTTATTTGTAGTGTATACTGATGAAATACATGTTCGGAGTAATCTTCAATTAATGGGGTTTTTATCCAGCTGACATCAGCAAGAAGCTTACTGTATAGAAGAGCTGACTTTCTTCTAGAAGAACAATAACTATCAAGTAATGGTAATTTTATTTTTAAAATTGCGGCCTGAATAGAATCAAGCCTAGAATTAACACCTACAATTTCATGATTATATTTAATTCTACTTCCGTGGTTAGTAATCATTTTCATTTTTTCAGCTAATTCGTCATTATCTGTAAAAATCGCTCCGCCATCTCCATAACAACCAAGGTTTTTAGAAGGAAAAAAAGAGGTGGTTCCTATATCACCAATTGTACCAGCAGATTTTGTAGATCCATCTTTAAATTTATAGTTAGATCCAATTGCTTGTGCAGTATCTTCAATAATAATTAAACCTTTTTCTTTTGCGATTTTTGTAATTTCCTCCATATTTGCGCATTGACCATACAGATGGACAGGAATAATTACCTTTGTTTTCGATGTTATATTTTTTCTTATTTCATCAATTGATATATTAAAATTGTTCGGGTCAACATCTACAAAAACCGGAGTTAATCCGAGCAAAGCGATTACCTCTGCAGTTGCTATGAATGTAAATGTTGAGGTTAATATTTCATCTCCAGGCTTTAAATTAAGCGCCATTAAAGCTATTTGCAAAGCATCAGTTCCATTACCGCATGGGATTACGTGTTTTACACCTAAGTAGTTTTCAAGATCTGAAGCAAACTCTTTAACTGCTCTGCCATTTATGAAGTTGGAAGTTGTGATTACTTCTTTTATTGCTTCATCAACCTCCAACTCAATTTTTTTGTATTGAGTTTTAAGATCAACCATCTGAATTTTTTCCATACTATGTTTGTAAAAAACAAATATCCGAAATATTTAAAATTAAATAGCATCAATTATTGATGAATTGAAATTATATTTGATTCATGAGGTTGGTTTACTCTTTAGGCATACAATTTTATAGTTTTGTTGTATTGATCCTTTCCCTTTTTAATAAAAAGGCAAAGGATATGATTGAAGGTCGAAAAGAGGCACCTAAAAGAAGTGACTCTGAAAATGAAGATCTGATATGGGTTCATGCAGCATCCTTGGGGGAATTCGAACAAGGAAGACCAATTATTGAGCAGATTAAAAAAGATTATCCAAATAAAAAAATACTGTTATCATTTTTCTCTCCTTCAGGATATAATATAATGAAGGATTATGCAGAGGTTGATGAGGTTTGTTATATCCCTTTTGACACTAGAAAAAAGGCAAAGCAATTTATAGAAAGGAAAAATCCTGCTTTGGTGATTTTTATAAAATATGAATTTTGGTTTAACTTTTTAATTGAGCTCAATTTGAAACAAATACCAGTAGTATTTGTTTCCGCAATTTTTAGAGAAGATCAATTTTTTTTTAAGAAAAGGGGTAATTGGTTTTTGAATAAACTAAAAAAAGTAGATTATTTTTTTGTCCAAAATGATAAATCAAAGATAATCTTAGAAAACAATGGTATACAAAATTGTTCAATTGCTGGTGATACCAGGTTCGATGCTGTAATTTCAAATAGTAATTCGGATTATCAAAATGACTTGATCAACGAATTTTTACTTGGAAAAAAAAGCATAATATTCGGAAGCACTTGGGAGGAGGATCAAGCTTTTATTGTTAAATTGATTAATTCCGGAAAACTTGGAAGCAAAAAAATAATAATTGCACCTCATGAAATAGATAGTGCAAAAATTGAAAAATTAGTAGAGACTATCAATATACAAGTAGGAAGATATTCAAAAAAAGAGGTAAATAGTCAGGTTTTGATCATCGATCAGATTGGAATACTCAAGTATCTATATAGATTTTGTGACTTGGCTTATATTGGAGGGGGATTCGGAGTTGGGATTCATAATACGCTAGAAGCAATAGTTTATAAAGTCCCTGTTATTTTTGGACCTAATTTCAAAAAGTTTGATGAGGCAATAAATATGATAAATAATGGGATAGGTTTTTATATTTCTAATTATGAAGAGTTCGAAGCCCGAATAATAGCTTTTCAGAAACTGAGTTCACAGTTCGATTTAACTTTGAAAATTAATAAGTTCATTACTGAGAATAAGGGTGCAGCAAATGTAATTTTAGAATATTTGAAGAAAAAGAAGTACCTGTAAATCATATCTTTTTGAGTGATATGGTCCTATTTTTCATTAGAATATTATTAATAGTTCAAGAAAAAATATTACATTTGCGCCAACAAAAAAGAATATTTTTAACCAATTATATTGTTATCAAATGGCAAAAATTAAGTTAGAGTACATCTGGTTGGATGGTTACAAGCCAACCCAAAACATGAGGTCAAAGACTAAAGTTGAGGAACATGAAAATTTCCAAGGAACTTTAGAAGAACTTGGAAACTGGTCTTTTGATGGATCTTCCACAAAACAAGCTGAAGGAGGAAATTCTGATTGTTTATTAATTCCTGTTGCAATTTACCCTGATCCTGCTAGGATCAATGGTTATTTGGTAATGAGTGAAGTAATGAATGCTGATGGAACTCCTCACGATTCTAATGGTAGAGCAACTATCGAAGATGAAGACAATGATTTCTGGTTCGGCTTTGAACAAGAGTATTTCATCATGGACACTGAAACTGGTTTGCCATTAGGCTTCCCTGTTGGTGGTTACCCTGGTCCTCAAGGAATGTATTACTGTTCAGTTGGTGGTAAAAATACTTTTGGAAGAGAATTAGTCGAAGAACATGCTGACCTTTGTATCGATGCAGGATTAAATTTTGAAGGAATCAACCAAGAGGTTGCTGCTGGTCAGTGGGAATTCCAATTGTTCGCACAAGGAGCTAAAAAAGCAGGTGACGAAATATGGATTGCGCGTTACCTTTTAGATAGATTAACTGAAAGCTATGGTTATTACATCGAATATCACCCAAAGCCTGTAAAAGGAGATTGGAATGGTTCTGGTATGCATGCTAACTTTTCTAACACTACCTTAAGAACTTGTGGTTCTCAAGAGACTTACGAGAAAATTTGTGAAGCGTTCCGCCCGGTAACTAAAGAGCATATCGCTGTTTACGGTGCTTTTAACGATCAAAGATTAACTGGTTTACATGAAACTGCATCTATTAATGATTTCTCTTTCGGAGTTTCAGATAGAGGCGCTTCAATCAGAATACCAATAATTACTGTTCAGAAAGGATGGAAAGGTTGGTTAGAAGATAGAAGACCAGCTTCAAATGGTGATCCATATAAAATTGCTGCTAGAATTATTAAGACTGTTAAAACGGTTAATATATAATATTTTTTAGAATATATTTAAGCCCCGTCATTTTTTAATGACGGGGCTTTTTGTTTAATAAAGTATTGATTTATTAACAATTGCCAGATTAAGTACAGACTTTAACTGTATAGGTGATAACAACGATTATCTTTGTAGGATAAATACAACTTAGACTATGAAGTCCATAGAAGAAAGAAGATTAGAAGAGGTAGATCAGAAAGGAAGGCAAACATGGAGGAAATGGGGACCATATTTAAGTGAGCGTCAGTGGGGTACTGTTAGAGAGGATTATAGTGAAAACGGTGCCGCTTGGAGTTACTTTCCGCATGATCATGCTCGATCTAGAGTTTATCGTTGGGGAGAAGATGGTATAGCAGGGATTTCGGATGAGCATCAAAATTTATGTTTTTCACTAGGAATGTGGAACGGAAATGACTCTATTCTTAAGGAAAGATTATATGGCTTAACAGGCGAAGACGGTAATCATGGTGAAGATGTCAAGGAGTTATATTATTATTTAGATAATACGCCCTCTCATTCATACATGAAGTATTTATATAAGTACCCACATCAAAAATTCCCCTATGGAGATCTTTTAAGGGAAAGTAAGAAAAGAACCAAAGCTGATCGGGAATACGAAGTTTTAGATACTGGTGTTTTTGATGACAATAAATACTTTGATGTATTTATTGAATATGCTAAAGATGGCCCGTTTGATATTTTAATTAAAATAACAGCACTTAATAGAGGGAAGGATTCTGCAGCTTTAACGATGTTGCCTAATTTTTGGTTTAGAAATTTATGGGATTTTGGTGTTGTTAGCGAAGTGCCTTCAATCACCAAAGAAGAAACTGAAGGATTTGGAGGTGTAAAAGCAGCACATCATAGAATTGGAGACTATTATCTATACTTTGACTCACCTGATAAATTCCTTTTTACAAACAATACCACGAACTCAGAACGAATATTTGATACAGAAAATGAAAGTCCTTTTGTAAAAGATGCATTTCATACAGCAATTGTAAAGAATAAAGATTTGTCCATTTTTGACGGCGTTGACTCAGGTACCAAGTTTGCGCCTTATTATTCTAGAGAAGTAAAGGGCGGTGAGAAAGTTGAATTCCGTTTAAAACTAACCAAAGATAAAACGGATGTAAACCCTTTATTAGAAGGCTTTACAGAGACGTTTAAAGATAGAATTGTAGAGGCTGATAAGTTTTACGATTATTTCATTCCAAAGAATGCAACTGAAGACATGGCGAAAATCCAACGTCAAGCTTTTGCAGGAATGCTTTGGACAAAACAATATTACAATTTTGATGTTCAGCAATGGCTAGACGGAGACAAAGGTCATCCAACGCCACCAAAATCAAGACGAGATGGCCGTAATTCAGGGTGGAAACATCTACATAATGAAGATATTATGTCGATGCCTGATAAATGGGAGTATCCATGGTATGCAGCTTGGGATACTGCTTTTCATTGTGTTCCAATTGCCATGATTGATCCTGATTATGCAAAAAAACAATTAATCATCTTAACCCGTGAGTGGTATATGCACCCCAACGGTCAAATGCCAGCTTATGAGTGGGCATTCGGTGATGTAAACCCGCCAGTTCAGGCTTGGGCTGCTTTAAAGGTTTACGAAACAGAAAAGAAACATTTTGGAAGAAGCGATGTTGTTTTTCTAAAAAAGATTTTTCAAAAACTAAGCATCAATTTCACTTGGTGGGTTAATCAAAAAGATTCCACAGGTAAAAATGTCTTTGAAGGTGGTTTTTTAGGATTGGACAATATTGGAGTATTTGATCGCAGCAATAAATTACCAGGTGGAGGAGTTTTAGAACAAGCAGACGGTACAGCTTGGATGGCCATGTATTCATTAAACTTAATGAAAATGGCCATTAAGATTTGCGAGTTTGATCGCTCTTTCGAGGATGTCGCAACCAAATTTTATGAGCATTTTGTATATATCGCAGAATCATTAAACAAGAGTGACAATAAATGGGTAGGAATGTGGGATGAAGAAGAAGGTTTTTTCTATGACCTTTTAATGCTTCCAGAGGAGAAATGTATCCCTTTAAAAATTCATTCACTAGTTGGATTGATGCCAATGTATGCTGTTTCTTTAATTCATAAAGAGACCCTGGCTAATATTCCCGATTTTATGAAGCGTTTGCGTTGGTTTAGAAATAACCGAACAAGCAAGGATAAATACTTAGTTGTTGAAGACTTTCAAGATAATGAAGATGTTTTATTCTCATTAATACCAAAAGGAAGGTTAATTCGACTATTACAACATATGTTGGATGAATCAGAATTTTTATCGAAAGGAGGAGTTCGGTCATTGTCAAAAAGGCATACTGAAAAGTATTCGGTATCTATCGAGGATGAAGATTACGATATCGATTATCAACCAGGAGAATCAACAACTTCAATGTTTGGAGGTAATTCTAACTGGAGAGGACCAGTATGGTTCCCAACAAATTATTTATTAATAGAATCTTTAAGAGAATACCATAAATATTATGGTGATGATTTAAAGTTAGAATTCCCATCTAAATCTGGAAATAAATTAAACTTAGATCAAATAGCAGATGAATTATCCAAACGATTGATTAGTATTTTCACGAAAGATATTGATGGGGACAGACTTGTGAATGAAAGTGAAAAATTTTATCGTGACCCTCATTGTCAAGACTTAGTCTTATTCTATGAGTATTTTCATGGTGATAATCTTAGAGGAGTTGGAGCCTCTCATCAAACCGGATGGACGGGTATTGTAGCGAAGTTGATTAATAAATATAAAGGCTGATTTTAGATTTTCATTAAAAGATTAAAAAATCATTTCCGAATGTCCGTAAAAAATCGGACATTTGCGCACTTAAATAAGCAATAAAAACTAGTTTAGATATGGCTAATTATTTTAATACATTATCTCATGCTCAGAAATTAGAGGCTATGGGTCAATGTGAGTTCATGGATGGAACTCATTTTACTGAAGGTGTTAATGCACTTAAGGGAAAGAAAATCGTTATTGTTGGATGTGGAGCTCAAGGTTTAAACCAAGGTTTAAACATGAGAGATAGTGGTTTAGATATCTCTTATGCTTTAAGAGCAGGAGCGATTGAGCAAAAAAGACAATCGTTCTTAAATGCATCTGAGAATGGTTTTACAGTTGGTACTTATGAGGAATTAGTTCCGAATGCTGACTTAGTAATTAATCTTACTCCGGATAAGCAACACACAAGTGTAGTTACTGCACTTATGCCATTAATTAAAAAAGACGCTGCTTTAGCTTACTCACACGGGTTCAACATCGTTGAGGAAGGAATGAAAGTTCGTGAAGATATTACTGTTATCATGGTTGCTCCTAAGTGCCCTGGTTCAGAAGTTAGAGAAGAGTACAAAAGAGGTTTTGGTGTGCCAACTCTCTTAGCTGTTCACCCAGAAAATGACCCTCAAGGAAAAGGTTGGGATTATGCAAAAGCTTACGCTGTTGGAACAGGTGGTGATAGAGCTGGATGTTTAAAATCATCTTTTGTTGCCGAAGTTAAATCTGACCTAATGGGAGAGCAAACAATTCTTTGTGGATTGTTACAAACTGGATCTATTTTATGTTTTGATAAAATGGTTGCAGGTGGAATCGACGCTGGTTATGCTTCAAAATTAATCCAATATGGATGGGAAGCGATCACTGAAGGTTTAAAGCAAGGTGGAATTACAAATATGATGGACAGATTGTCTAATCCTTCAAAAATTAAAGCTTTTGATTTAGCTGAAGAACTAAAAGGAATCATGAAGCCATTGTTTGATAAGCACATGGATGACATCTTTACTGGAGTTTTCTCAAGTACTATGATGGCTGATTGGGCTAATGATGATGTTAACTTATTAGGGTGGAGAGCTGCTACAGGAGAAACTAACTTCGAGAAGACTCCAGCTGGTGATGTTGAGATTTCTGAGCAAGAATTTTATGATAATGGAGTTGTAATGGTTGCAATGGTTAAAGCTGGTGTTGAATTAGCTTTCGAAGCAATGGTTAAAGCTGGAATTATCGATGAATCTGCTTACTACGAATCATTACATGAAACTCCATTGATAGCAAATACAATCGCAAGAAAGAAATTATACGAGATGAACTCTGTCATTTCTGATACTGCTGAGTACGGATGCTATTTATTCGATCATGCTTGTAAGCCTTTATTAAAAGATTTTATTGAGAAGATTGATTTAAATGTAATCGGTAAAAAATACGATGATGGTTTAACCAACTCGGTTGACAACCAAACTTTAGTTGCAGTTAACGCAGCAATTAGAAATCATCCTGTTGAGGAAATCGGAGTTTACCTTAGAGCTGAGATGGCTGATATGAAAGCCATAGCTGTAGGTTAATTAAATAGGTACTATTGAGCCCCATCACATTTGTGATGGGGCTTTTTGCTTTTAGAGGGTTTTATTGTTTAACTTTAAAAACGATTTAATTAAAGATTATGAAAAAAAATATTGTTTTATTTTTTCTCTTTTTCTCTTTTTGGGGATTCAGCCAAAATGATACATTATTCTATACTGGCTTCGACTCACTTATAGTTGATCTTAATGAGAAACTGGATCCTGTAGCTTCAAACAAACTTGATGTTCATACTTGGATGAGAGCCTCAATATCATCTAGTCTCTCATCAAAGATTTTAAGTGAAGTTGATAATGAAGAATGGTATGATTCTGATCTGTGGGAAAAATGGCATAAAATGTCCTACACTGAACTTCTTGAGACAACTACGCTTGATGATACATTATATAATGTTTATCGAAAAAATGTGGGGTATAGGTCTTTTTCATGGTTTCAAGTTCCTGGGCAAGCTCAAAATTTAATGTTATCTGAACCTATCTTTTTAGGTGATAGTGCAAGTGTTTTGAAGTGGAAATCAATGCCTATTCAGGGGCCAAGGTTTCAAGATGGTTATAAGGTTTATGTTTCTGAAGGTGGTGGGCATACAATAGAAACATTTCCTGTTTTTGATCTTGAACCAAATTTTGTAATGAAACAATTGGATGTTTCAACTTCAAGTCCAGATAGCGCTATAACGTCATTAAAAATTTTGTTAGATAATTTTGATCTTATACCTGAGGGTGGTACTGATCATATTAACTACAGATTACCGGACACATTTGGAGGGATAGTTGATTCAACGAGGCAAATTCCATTTATGCAAGAGTTTGAATTAGACTTGTCTGAATATTCAGGGTTTATACAAATTGCTTTTTATCACGATTCCTATGACAATAATGGAATCATGCTTGATGATATATTAGTATTAGGAACAGGCTCTGTTGGGGTGGATGAAAAAAATAAAGTAGGTTTTAATCTTTACCCTAATCCGGCGGTAAATTCAATTTATCTTAAGATGGAGGACGGATCTATAATACATGATGTTTCTATTTTTAATTTAAAAGGACAGCTTGTCTCAAAAGTAACTTACAAGTCTTTTCAAATAATTGATGTTTCAACTCTTAAACCTGGAAGTTATCTAATGAAATTAACAACTGAGTCAGGTTATTATTCAACAGGATTTACAAAAGCCAAATAAATGAAGTGTTTTCAATTTTCAGCTTTTATCGTTTTATTAGGGTTAGTTGGTTGTATTCCTAAAAACCTTGAAACTCAAAAGCCAATTAGAGTTGAGGAGGGTAAAAGAGTTTTACCTTCCTATGATTTTAATTCTTTTTCAACAGTAGAGAATGATCCTTTAAAAGTTCGTGAATACACATTGAAAAATGGACTTAAAGTATTTTTATCGGTTAATAAAGAAGAACCAAGAATTCAAACTCAAGTTTCCGTTAGAGCAGGAGGAAAGCATGACCCAGCAAACGCAACTGGATTAGCACATTACTTAGAACACCTTCTTTTTAAAGGAACAACAAATTTAGGCACGGTTGATTATGCGAAGGAAAAAGTTGAATTAGATAAAATCACAGCGCTTTATGAAAAGTATAGACGAACGACGGACTCTTTAAAAAGAGATAAAATCTATCATCAAATAGATTCAATATCAGGAGTTGCATCAAAGTTTGCTTGCTTAAATGAATTTGATCAAGCCCATTCTGTCTTGGGAGCAACTGGTACAAATGCATATACAACACATGATAATACATCTTATATTACAAATATCCCCTCAAATCAATTAAAGTATTGGTTGGAGTTGGAGTCAGAGCGTTTCATGAATCCTGTTTTAAGGTTGTTTCATACTGAATTAGAAGCCGTTTATGAAGAGAAGAATAGATCACAAGATAATCACTTTCGTCAGCAATATTACGTGATGTTAAGAGGCTTGTTTAAGAAGCATAATTATGGACTGCAAACAACTATCGGAACAATAGACCATTTGAAAAATCCGTCTATTGTTGAAATCAAAAAGTTTTTCAAGCATTATTACGTGCCGAATAACATGGCAATTATTTTAAGTGGCGATTTTAATCCAGATTCTGCAATTACATATATTAAATCAACATTTGGAGCGTTTGAACCTTCACCTGTAAATGAATATCGATTTGAACAAGAAGATTCGATTGTTAAGCATGAAGAATTTACGATAAAAGCTCCAGATGCATCAAGTTTATTAATGGCTTATCGTTTACCAAAAGCAGGGAGTAAATCTGTTTATTTGGCAAGAATGACAGATATGATCTTAAATAATTCTAAAGCAGGTTTAATTGATTTAAACATAAATCAACAACAAAAAGCAGTTGGGGTTTATTCAGGCGTGAATGTAAGTACTGATTATTCTTATCATATATTAGGAGGTTCCCCAACAGCTGGACAAACGTTAAAAGAACTTCAAGCTTTAATTAATGCTCAAATTCAGTTGGTTAAAAAAGGTGATTTTCCAGATTGGCTTATTCCCGCAATAATCAACGATTTTAAATTACGAGAGTTAAAAGCATTACAAAGTAATAAAAACAGAGTCGGAGCAATAAATGACGCTTTTGTTCAAGGTTTAAATTGGGAACAAAAAAGTCAAGATATTGTTATTTTGGCTTCTATTACAAAGGAAGAGGTGATTGAGTTTGCAAACAAATTTTATGCAGATAATTATGTTGCAGTATACAAGGAACAAACAGACGAGGAATTAAGTAGATTGAAAGTTAAAAAGCCAGAAATTACTCCTTTAGATATTCCAGAGGGAAATAAGTCTGTATTCTTAAAAAGTTTTATCGATCATAACAATCCAAACTCGATTCAACCTGCATTTATTAACTATAAAAAAGAAGTTATTGTTGAAGAGTTATTTAGCGGTGTACCGTTGAACTATTCTAAAAATATTCATGATGAACTGTTCTCATTACAAATTGTATTTCCTTTGGGGACTTATCATGATGCTAATTTGAAATTAGCGGCGCAACAGATAAGTCTTCTAAGTACAGATGAATTCTCAGCTGGAAAGTTATCCCAAGAAATGTACAAGTTAGGGATGACTTATACTGTTAGTGTTGGTCAAAAAGAAACTACAATTAGTTTGTCAGGATTAGGATCTCAATTGGATTCAAGTTTTACAATGTTGAATAATATATTAAATGAAATTATTCCAAACCAAGAGGTGTTAAATGGTTTAGTTCAGAAAACAATTCAAGTAAGACAGAATCAGTTGAAAAACCCCAAAAGTATTTTGTGGAACGGAATGCAAAACTTTGCTGTTTATGGGAGTCGCTCACCGTTAAAAAGTCAGTTATCAAATGAACAGTTATTAAAAATAACTTCTACAGAATTGGTTAATTCATTTAAGGCAATGATTAAAATTAAACCTCAAGTATTATTTTATGGTGAATATTCTATTAAAGAGTTGAGAGCTGTATTGAGTAACTCATTTGTAGATAAGGCAAATTCTGAAAATAAATTAGAAATTGAATATGAAAGAAAAAACATGGATGAAACAGAAATTTTGGTTTTAGACTATGATTTAAAGCAAAGTGAAATTTTACTCTTGTCTAAAGGTTCAACTTTTAAAAAGTCAGAATTGGCAGCTAATAAAGTATTTAACGAATATTATGGAGGAGGAATGTCTTCTGTGATTTTTCAAGAAATAAGAGAAAAGAAGGCCCTGGCTTATTCTTCCTTTGCGGTTTATACATCTGCAAAGGACTCTGTAAAGCCGCAATACACTTATGGATATTTAGGTTGTCAAACTGATAAGTCAATTGAAGCAATTGAAGCTTTATTAGGTTTGTTGAAGGACATGCCTGAAGATTCAATTAAGTTCGAACAAGCAAAGTCTGCATTGAAACAAAAACTTGCTTCAAGCAGAACAACAAGAGCAGGTAAGTTAAGCAGCTATTGGGCAGATCAGAAGTTAGGTTTTGAAACTTCGAAAGGAGAAATTATTTTTAATAGCCTTGATGACTTAGGATTTGAAGATGTAATTCAATTTCACAAAGAGCGTATTTCTGATAATAGCTATACTATTTTGATTATTTCAAATTTAAACGAACTAGACTTGGAGGCTTTAAAACGCTTTGGTAAAGTAGAAATTATATCCGTAAAAGATTTGTACTCTTATTAGTCTAGCATTGCCCGTAATAAATAGTTATATTTGGAGCCGAATTTTGAATTATAAAACAATATTATGGCTTCAAAAATTATTTATACAAAAACAGATGAAGCTCCAGCTTTAGCTACTTACTCGTTTTTACCAATTGTAAAAGCGTTTACTGAAACTGCGGGAGTAGAGGTAGAGACTAGAGATATCTCTTTAGCAGGAAGAATAATTTCTTTATTCCCTGAATTTTTAAACGAAAATCAAAGAGTTAATGATGCATTAGCTGAGCTTGGTGAGTTGGCGAAAACTCCAGAGGCTAACATTATTAAGTTGCCAAACATTTCTGCTTCAATTCCACAATTGCTGGAGGCTATCTCTGAGTTACAAGCTAAAGGATTTGCATTGCCAAATTATCCTGAAGAGCCTGCTAACGATGAAGAAAAAGAAATAAAATTAAAATACGATAAAGTAAAAGGATCTGCTGTTAACCCTGTGTTGAGAGAAGGTAATTCTGACAGACGTGCTCCAAAAGCAGTTAAGAACTTTGCTAAAAAGAACCCACATAGAATGGGTGTTTGGGCAAAAGATTCTAAGTCTCATGTTGCATCAATGTCTCAAAAAGATTTTTACGGTTCAGAGACTTCAACTACAATTGAAAGTGCTACTGAATTTAAAATTCAATTTGTTGATTCTGCAGGTTCTGTTTTAGAATTAAAAGGAAATGCTCCTTTATTGGCCGGTGAGATTTTAGACTCATCTGTTTTAAACATGAAGGAATTAAAGTCTTTTTTATCAAAAGAAATTGTTTCTGCCAAAGAGCAGGGGGTTTTATTTTCTCTTCATATGAAAGCGACAATGATGAAGGTTTCTGACCCAATTATTTTTGGCGCTTGTGTTGAGGTTTTCTATGCTCCGGTATTTGAAAAATATGCTGCTGAATTTGCTAAACTAGGTGTTGATACTACAAACGGTTTAGGTGATGTTTACAGCAAAATTGGAAACTCTCCATTAAAGGCTGAAATTGAATCTGCAATTGATGAGGTTTACAAAACTGCGCCAGATTTAGCGATGGTAAACTCTGATAAAGGCATTACTAACTTGCACGTTCCTTCTGATGTTATTATTGATGCGTCTATGCCTGCTATGATCAGAACTTCTGGTCAAATGTGGAACGCTGAAGGAAATGCACAAGACACTAAAGCCGTTATTCCAGACAGATGCTATGCTGGTGTTTACCAAGCAACTATTGATTTCTGTAAAGAAAACGGTGCTTTTGATGTTACTACAATGGGAACAACTCCTAACGTAGGTTTAATGGCTCAAAAAGCTGAAGAATACGGATCACACGACAAAACTTTCCAAGCTTCTGCTGCTGGTACAATTCAAGCGGTTGATTCAAATGGAACTGTTTTATTATCTCAAGCTGTTGAAGCAGGAGATATTTTCAGAATGTGTCAAGTTAAAGATGCCCCAATTCAAGACTGGGTTAAATTAGCTGTTTCTAGAGCAAAAGCTACTGGAGTTCCTGCTGTGTTTTGGTTGGATGAAAATAGAGCACATGATGCTCAAATTATAAAAAAAGTAAATAAGTACTTAGGTGACCATGACACTGCTGGTTTAGAGATTTTAATCAAATCTCCAGTTGATGCAACTTTATACACTTTGGCTAGAGTTAAAGCGGGTCAGGATACTATATCTGTTACAGGAAATGTATTAAGAGATTACTTAACTGATCTATTCCCAATTTTAGAATTAGGAACATCTGCAAAAATGCTATCTATCGTTCCTTTAATGAACGGAGGTGGATTGTTTGAAACAGGTGCTGGTGGATCTGCTCCAAAGCATGTTCAGCAATTTAATGAGGAGAATTATTTAAGATGGGATTCATTAGGTGAGTTTTTGGCATTAGCTGTTTCTTTAGAGCACCTATCTACAAAAGATGGAAATATAAAAGCGCAAGTTTTAGCTGACGCATTAGATGCTGCTACTGGAACTTTCTTAGATGAAGATAAATCACCGGCTAGGAAAATAGGACAAATTGATAATAGAGGTTCTCACTTTTATTTGGCAATGTACTGGGCTAAAGAAGTTGCAAATCAAACTACTGACGAAGATTTAGCGAATGCTTTTAAACCGTTAGCTGCTAATTTAACTGAGAATGAATCAAAAATTGTTTCAGAATTAAATGCTGTTCAAGGTGCTGAGTGTGATGTGAAAGGTTACTACTTTGCTGACGAGGCTTTAGTTGAAAAAGCAATGAGACCGAGTGCTACATTAAATGCGGCATTAGAGTCATTAGCGGTAAACGCTTAAGATTTAACACAAAAATATAAAGCCCTCTCGACTTAATCGAGAGGGCTTTTTTTGTGCTTTAAATTTATTTTAAATCTGGTAAAAGTTTGAAGGACATTCTGTGATGTTCGGTTGCTCCATGAATTGCAATTGCTGCACGGTGAGGCTTTGTTGGATAGCCTTTGTTCTGTTGCCAATTATAATGAGGATGCTCTATATGAAGTTTTTGCATATATTCATCGCGATAGGTTTTAGCTAAAATAGAAGCGGCCGCAATCGATTTATACTTTCCATCTCCTTGAATGATACATTCGTGAGCAATGTCTTCTGTATCTTTGAATTTATTTCCGTCCACTAAAATAAATTCTGGACGAACATCCAATCCTAAAACAGCTTTTTGCATACCAAGAATTGAAGCATTAAGAATATTAATCTCATCAATTGTGCCCGCAGAGATTTGAATTACCTTAAAAGCGATGGCTTTAGTTTCGATAAACTCTCTTAATGCGTTTCTTTTCTTTTCGGATAATTTTTTGGAATCGTCTAAACCCGGAGCTTTTATGTTTTTGGGTAATATAACAGCGGCTGCAAAAACAGGTCCTGCTAAACACCCTCTTCCAGCTTCATCACAACCAGCTTCGATTAGGTCTTTGTTTTTGTAATTATTTAAACTCATGATGCTAAAACCTTTTGAATACTTTCCCATAAAAGATTGGCTGATTTATCCCAGCTAAATTCTTTTAATTGTTGCTGCCCTTTTTTAATCAGCTCATTTTGATAATCTGGAGATTCTGATACTTTACGCATTCCCTCAGCAATTTCTGTAATTGAGTCAGGAGATACAAAATGAGCTGCATTTCCCGCTATTTCAGGAAGAGAGGTGACATTACTTGTAATTACCGGAGTATTACAACTCATGGCCTCTAAAACTGGAATTCCAAAACCTTCAAAATAGGGAATATAAGTAAGTGCTGTAGCTCCTGATAACCATTTGTTTAAATCGTCATCAGAAAGACGGCCTGTAAGAATTATATCTTTTTTGAATTTTAAAGTAGCTAAAGCTTCTTGGATCTCAGGACTTTTAAACAAGAAGTCTCCACCAATCACTAATTTGGTATTCTTTGCATCTTTTACTTTAAAGTCATCAAAACCTTTTAAAAGGTTCAATATGTTTTTTCGTGGATGCAATGATCCGATATAAAAAAAGTAAGGATTACCCTGTGTTTTTTTGTCGGTTAATTCTTTTGTTTTAACCGAATCAAGTGGTTTGAAATTACTTTTCACACCATTATATACAACGTCAATCTTTTCTTCTGGAATACTGTAAGAATTAATCAAATCTTGTTTTGAATATTGAGAAACAGTTGCAATACGTTCAGATTTTTCAGCGAACTTAGGACTATATTTATTGTAGAATTTTCGCCAAGATTTTGGTAAATCATTTGGGCGGTGAACAAACCCTAAATCGTGAATAACTGTAATTGTCTTTACATCTGTAGTTAGAGATGTAATTGCATCAGGACTAATAAAAACATCTGGCTTGATTTGTTTTAGCTTCCTTTTTAAACTGAAATCATACCATATTTTAACTAAGATAGGATGTCTAGCAGGCGGTTGAATTATGTGAGGAATAACATTGTCTCCAAAAATAAACGCTTCATCATATGGATCATTAAAAATGAAATGAAATTCATAATCGGGGTTCCATTCAACAAGCCTTTTGAAGATTTCAGCGGTGAAGTTCCCAATACCTTCCAATTTATTTGAAACTAATATTCGGGTATTAACAGCGATTACTTTCTTCATTTTACTAGTTTTACTTAAAATTAATATTTAACCTTTACCCGAACGAACAAATTTGAAGAAGTCTTTCCTATTTAATTTAATTATACTGTTTTCGCTTAACATTTTTGTTAAGCCATTTTGGTTGTTCTTGGATATGAAAGTTCAAGGTGAACTAGGAGAGGGATATGGGACGTATTTTGCGTTACTTAATTTGTCTGCGATATTAAATATCGCTTTGGATTTTGGAATTGGGAATTTCAATAATAGAAAAATAGCTGCGAACCCAGGAAGATATTCTAATTATTTTCAAAATATTTCCATAATTCGTTTGTTTTTAGCGCTAGTTTATACGGTGTTATTACAGCTCGTTGGGATAGCCTTAGGTTACGATAATCAGGAATTGTATTTATTGTTCATTTTGGGCATCTGTCAGGTTTTCTTGTCATCTCTTCTTTATGTAAGATCAAATTTCACTGCTTTTGGGAAATTTAAGTTAGATAGTCTTTTTTCTGTACTAGATAGACTTTTAATGATTGGAGGAGTTGTTTATCTCATGTATTATTCGAGTGGAGTAGATGTAAATATTGAGAACTTTATTTTTGTCCAGTTTTATGGATACGGAATTAGTTTGATTTTAGGGGTTGCTGCACTTGTTTTTATCGAAAAAACACCATATCCAAAATTGAATAAAAGATTTGCAAAAGTTTTAATTCAAAAAAGTGCGCCCTATGCTTTAATCGTAGTACTGATGGCTGCATATCATTATTCTGATTCAATTATGATTGAAAGAATGTTAGAAGATGGTAAGTATCAAAACGCTTTGTATGCTCAGTCTTTTAGAGTACTTATGGCGCTTAACAACTATGCTTATTTATTTGCCGTATTATTACTTCCAATGTTTTCAAAAATGTTGAGCAATAAAGAAAGCGTTCAAAGTTTAATAGGCGTTTCTTCTAGCTTATTAATATTCGGAGTTAGTGCAATATCTATTTTGTTGTTCTATTTTGCCAAAGATGTAATAACCGCTTGCTATGGAGATTTTGGAAATGCATCCGTTTTTATTAACGATAAATTAAACTTCACCGGTGTATTAAACACGCAGGAGATTATCGATTCAGTAGAAATTTTTACAATTTTGATATTAGGGATAATTCCAATGTCTGTTAATTATTGTTTTGGTACATTAATAACTGCGTCTGGGAATATGAAACTACTGAATAAAGTCGCTTTCATTTCCTTAGTCTTAAATGTGATTCTGAATTTTATATTGATACCAAAATTTGGCGCTTTAGGCGCAGCGCTATCTAGCATTAGCACACAAGCGGTTAGCGGGATAGTTCAAGTTTTATTCGCGATAAATATGTTTAAGCTAAAAATAGACTGCAAATTGTTAATTCGATTCGTACTTGGTATTTTGGTTTTTGTTTTTGGATTGCAATTTAATGCGCATTTCGATTTAGTTTTAAGGCTTCTTTATCTTTCGCTACTTGGTTTCTTTTCATTATTTATTTCAGTTAATTTCATAGGAATAATTAAGATGGCAAAAGACTTAAAACATCGGTAAGCTTAATCGGTTTAAATTTACTATTTTTAACACTTAATTTTTTTGAATGAAAAAACATTTAAATACAATGGAAGACAATTACTTTGATTCTTCAAATTTGTATGTTTTTCTTTATAAATATAAATTTCACCTAGGAGTGCTATTTGTATTGAGCACCTTAGTAAGTTCTTTAGTCTCTTTAAATATTCAAGAAAAGTATAAATCTATAGCTGTTGTATACCCATCCAATACTAGTTCTGTTGCAAAGGCTTTAATTAGTAGTCGTTTTGGAGGTAAGACTGACATTATGGAATTTGGTGAAGAGGAAAAATCAGAGCAATTATTAGAAGTTTTAAATTCGGATAAAGTAAGATCAAAACTTGTTGATCAATACGATTTGATGGCTCACTATGATATTAAACTAGATGAAACCTCTACTCCAAATTTCGATTTACACGAGATTTTTTCAGAAAATATTTCTTTTAGTCAAAACAAAAACATGGCTGTAGAGATTCAAGTTCTAGATCACAGTCCCGATACTGCAGCCTTGATTGCTCAGTCAGTGTTGGAAATTTTGGATAACGTGATGAATGACATTCAAAAAGAGAGAGCTGTGCAAGGTTTTGAGGTCGTTAAAAAAGCATACAATGATTTAAATTCAGATATTAAAAAGATGGAAGATTCTCTTGCATTTATAATGAGCAAAGGTGTTTTAAGCATTAAGTCGCAGTCTGAAGTTTACGGAAGTGCTTACACAAAGGCTATGGCTAAAGGGAATATGAAAGCGGCTGAATTATTACAAAGTAAGTTAGATGTATTAGCGAAGTATGGAGCGAAGTATATTAGCTTAAAAGAAACCCTCGAAAATGAGAGGTTGAGACTTTCGGAGTTAAGAGGAAAGTATGATGAAGCTAAAGTAGATGCTGAAGCAAGAATTCAGAATTATTTTGTGGTAACAAGTCCATACGCTGCAGAAAAAAAGAGTTATCCAATTAGGTGGTTAATTGTATTATTGAGTGTTGCAGGAACATTACTAAGTGGAGTTTTGGCTATTTTTTTTTATGAGCAAGCTCAAAAGATAAAAGTACAATTATAATTTTTTTGATATGAAAGAATATTTTGAAAGCGATGATATTTTAGGACTTCTATGGAAGTGGAAGAAACCTTTAATAATTGTGGTGCTTATAACTACTGTTGGATCAGCTGTATTTTCATCACCGTTTTTTATTAAACCAAGATTTAAGTCGTTTGCAAAAGTTTACCCAACAAACTTAAAAAAATACTCAGATGAATCTCCTACTGAGCAAATGATTCAAATGTTGGAATCGGATGCTATTAGAGAAAGTTTAGTTACGCTTTATGAATTAGATACCCTTTATGATATTGAGAAAGACGAACCTCATTATAAGAACTTATTATATAAGGAGTATGCCGATAATGTTCAATTTAAGAAAACAAAATATGAATCTGTTGAAATTTCAGTTTTAAGTACCAATTCTGAAATAGCTTATAAAATGGTTAATTCCATTGTTGATCTATATAATTTTGAGGTAAAGAGACTGCAAGATGAGAAATTAGTTGAAGCTGTTAATACAGTTAAATTAATGATGGATAGATCGAAAAAGGAGCGAGACCAATTAGAAGAAAAGGTAAACGCGATTAGACGTGATTATGGGATACTTGATTACGGAAGTCAAGTTAAAAACCTATCCAAGGAATACTATAGATTATTAGCAAGAAGTAGTGTTGATCCAAATAAAATCACAAAAGTAAAAGAGGAACTTGACAATTTGAAGGAAAAGGGTGCTGAATATGAACATTTATCCAATAGGCTCTGGAGTGTTCGTGGGTCTTTTAATGGTTTTAAGCTTCAGTACGAAGAACATTTAAAAGAATTAAGTCGTAAAAAAGAATATACAGTAAGTATTGTTAATCCCTATATGGCCGATAAAAAAACATATCCTGTTAGATGGCTTATAGTTGCTGTTTCAGCTGTAATAGCTTTTTTTACTGCACTGGGTGTTATTTCTTTTTTAGAAAGAGTTGAAAAGAGAAAGACTGCCTAATTGTTAGATTCTTCGAAAAAAATATGGTTCTATGTCATTAGCTTGTTCTTTGTACTTGCGAATGCTGTTTTGCTTTATAATGAGCGTTTTGAGCTTTTAGGTTTTCCTATTGTTATCTTATTAGCATATTTAGCACTGTTTAAGTTAGACGTGCTTTATTACATTGTTGTTTTCTTAGTCCCTCTGTCTATTAATCTTGATGATATAGGTGTTGATTTAGGTGTTGGTATAGCCTTGCCCACAGAACCATTGATTGTTGGGATGATGCTTATTTTTATACTCAAACTATTCTACGATGGTCAGTTTGATCGAAAGGTGTTAAGTCATCCAATTTCTGTTTTATTGTTTTTGCAATTGGCTTGGATTGTTATGACTACTATAGCAAGTTCAGACCCACTTATTTCCATTAAGTTTTTGTTAAGCAGACTTTGGTTCGTGAGTGTTTTTTACTTTTTAGCATCTCAATTCTTAAAAACTGAAAAAAATCAGCGTCAAATGTTTTGGCTTTATGGTTTAGGGTTTATTCCTGTATTACTTTACACTTTTGTAGAGCATTCAATGCGTGGATTTAGCCAAGCGAGTGCGAACTGGGTTATGAATCCATTTTTTAATGATCATACTTCTTACGGTGCTTGTTTAGCAATGATTTTCCCTTTCTTATTGTGGCAATCATTTAGTCCAAAAATTACGGGTGCGAAGAGAATAATCGTAATCTCATTAATGCTACTTTTTGCACTATCAATTACATTGTCTTACACAAGGGCTGCTTGGGTTAGTTTAATAGGTGCTTTAGGTGTTTTTGTTGTGTTGAAATTCAAAATTAAATCTTGGGTTATTTGGGCAGGGATAATTTTGATTGGTGGGTTTTTGACGCTGAAAATGGAAGATATTTTAGAGGATTTATCACGAAATAAACAGGATTCTTCTTCAAATCTTTCTGAACATGTTGAATCAATATCCAACGTAAGTTCTGATGCTTCAAATCTTGAGCGATTAAACCGTTGGAAATCGGCATGGGGAATGTTTAGTGATCGTCCTGTTTTTGGTTACGGGCCAGGAACTTATGCTTTTGAATACGCGCCTTATCAGCAAAGTAAGGATAAAACAATTATTAGTACAAACGCTGGGGATGGAGGTAATGCGCACAGTGAATACTTAGGTCCGCTTTCTGAGCAAGGTGCTTTAGGAATGGTGTTTATGCTTGGGTTTATTTTTGTTGTATGTGTAGCAGCTGTAAGAGTATATAAAAGTAATCTACCTAAAGAGTCCAGAATGATTGGTTTAACGGCTTTTATGGGGCTTATAACATATTATCTCCATGGTATTCTAAATAACTTTCTTGATACAGACAAAGCGTCCGCTTTGTTTTGGGGTTTTTCTGTTATTATTCTTATTCTTGATAATAAAGTTAGGGATTTAGGGACCGAAAAAATAAGCCTTAAATCGAATTCTAATACTTAGCTCAATTTCTTGAGTCTGATAATTTAGTGAACAAAACTTCTCTTTTTTGTAAATCAATTGGTTTTTTAGCCCTGTTTTTTATTTCTTAAAGCTTCTTGGATACATTAAGAATTCAGAATTGAATAGCATCGCTTATCAAAAAGTAGATCTAATGGGGCGATGGTAGGGAGTTAATTTAAGAAGGAATCGTGTGTGAATTTTAAAAGTTATGATACGTAAAAAGAATTAGAACTTAATTCGAATTCGATAATGTTATTTTAATCCGTAATCCATTACGATTTTTCCTTCGTTGTAAGGTTCTGTAGAGTTGGAAGGAGCATATTTTATACTTTTAGCTTGGCTAATTGCTAAATTCACTAGACATTCATTTTGAGTAGTTCCTCCAACATCCGAAGCTGATACAACTTTTCCAGAACGGTTAATTTTCACTAAAACAATAATCTTACCTGATACTCCACATGAGTTAGTATGCGTGCCAATGTGAACAGGAGATCTTCCTTCAACACTCCACTTTCCATCACCTTTGTTACCTGTTCCTTTTAAGTCTTTCCCTCCACCACTCGGGTCTCCTTCAACGCCGTTTTCTTCACCGTCTCCTTTTCCTCCGTCGGAATTAGTCCCTTTTTTCATTCCCCCAAGTGCTGCTAATATCGCGGGGTCTACTGTTGGTTTTGTTTCTTTAGGCGAGTCGGTTTTTGATGGAGAAGTTTTATTATTGACGGTAACATTTTTTGGTTTGGTAATTACTGGGGTTTTTGTTGGAGAGCTTTTCACCGCAATAATACCTGCCTCTTCGGTAATTAATTGCTCTTCTTGAGCAGCAGATGCTTGAGCAGCATCGGTTAGTTTAGCAATGTCGTTTGTTTGATTAGGATTTTCAGAAGTGACTTCTTTATTATTTTCCCCACCAGCATTTTCAATCCCTTCAATTTCCCATTCAGCTTCAAATCCACTTGGTTTAGGGTCGATAACTTCAAACCCAAATAAACAAAAAAGTAAAAGAGCAATCGCATGTACAGAAACTGTAATGATTAATCCTTTCTTTTTACGATTATTTGATTCCTTGTTTTTCACTAATTGTTTTTAGGTTGAGTAGCTATAACTACCTTTTCGTAGCCTAATTTTTTAATGTCAGCAAATAAGGCAATTCCTTTTTCTAGAGGTATGTTTCCATCTGCAGCCAATTTAATAGCAGGTTGTTTCATAGACCCTGAACTAGACTTTAATTGCGCTAACAATCCGTCATAAGATATTTCTGTACCATTGATAAAGTATTTATCGTTAGTAGTGATGTTTATTGTGATTTTAGGAGATGTGGGGACTACACCTGCAGAAGCTTTGGGCAAATCAACAGGAACTCCAGGTGGAGAAACAAATGTTGACAGCACGATGAAGAATATCAATAGCAAGAACACAATATCGGTCATGCTCGACATGTTAAAGGTTGCGTCTACTTTTTTTCTTGATCTAACTCTCATTTTAAGCAGCAGGTTCGTTTAATAAATCCATAAAGTTTAAAGAAGCATCTTCCATCTTATGAACTACTTTATCCACTTTTGACACTAAAAGATTATACCCTAGATAAGCGATAATCCCAACAACTAATCCTGCTACAGTAGTCGCCATAGCATACATTATTCCCTCAGAAAGATCTCCAATTTGAACACCAGATTCTTCAGATCCTGCTGCCATTTTGTGGAATGTATTCATCATTCCTAACACTGTACCTAAAAAACCAATCATTGGAGCAGCACCTGAAATTGTTGCTAAAATAGAAAGGTTTTTCTCCATGTTGGAGATTTCTAATGTAGATACGTTTTCAATAGATGTGCTTATATCTCTTAAGGGTCTTCCTAAACGTGAAATTCCTTTGTGAAGCATTCTTCCAACGGGTGTGTTAGATGACTCGCATAATTGTTTAGCTTCATCGAGCTTACCTTGGGACACACTGTTTTTTAAACTAGCCATGAATGATGAATCAATTTTACTTGCTTTTTGAATAGCAGAATAACGTTCTGCCCAGATATATACAGCAATAATTGAAAGAACAAATAAAGGCAACATTATCGGCCACGAGTCGATTATTAAATCGATTATCAATAAATCACTTGACGTTGCATCAGCTAAAGTGTCCTCTAGCCCTGGGGTAGAAACAGAATCAGAAGGAAGTGAAGCGCTTCCTCCTTGGACTATTTGTAAGTTGAATAAATTTCCAAACATAATTTTTTGTTAGTGTTTAGTTCAACGGTGTGAACCATGAATTATTATGAGAAAAATAAAATGTAACTAGCAGCACCGGAAATATATCCAACAATAGCTAGTAAACTAATTTTTTTCATGTACCACACAAAGTCGATTTTTTCTAATCCCATTACAGCAACTCCTGCTGCTGAACCAATGATTAAACAAGACCCTCCTGTACCAGCACATAATGCTAAGAATTCCCAAAAAGAACCGTCGCTAACAAAGTCAGCCAGTTCACCTGTACTTCCTTGGGGTGCTATTTCGTACATACCTTGAGCTGCAGCTACTAGAGGCACGTTATCGACAATCGATGATAAGAATCCGATTGCAATGTTAATTGCGTAATTGTTTTGCAGTGTTTCTGTTAAAAATTCAGCCATAACATTTAAATGACCAACTTCTTGTAATGAAGCAACAGCTAACAAGATTCCTAAAAAGAATAAAACAGATGAAGTATCAACTTTTTTCAATACCGAAATAACAGATAAGTGGTACTTGTGATCGTGCTCTTTTTTTCGATGCATTACTTCAGTAACTGCCCAAACAATACCTAGTGAAAGCATCATTCCTGTAAATGGAGGAAGGTGTGTAATTGTTTTGAAGATTGGAACAAACAATAATCCTGCAATTCCTAATGTTAAAAGAATTATTCTTTCTTTTCTTGTTGTGTCAAACTTATGTGATTCCATTCTTCCTGCATTTGGTCTCTCGGCTTCACCTTTCATGGTAAATGAAAGTATTATTAAAGGAACTAAAAGAGCGATAAAAGAAGGGATTATTAAATTGGGAATTGCAATAATAACTGAACTAGGAAGTTGTCCCCCAATCCATAGCATTGTTGTGGTTACATCTCCAATTACAGACCATGCACCACCTGCATTTGCTGCAATAATGACCATACCTGCAAAAAACCATCTTGTTTTTTTGTCACCCACTAGTTTTCTCAGTAACGAAATCATTACAATAGCAGTTGTAAGGTTGTCTAGTAACGCAGAGAATATGAATGATAATAAGGCGATGATCCAAAGTAATTTCACTTTGTTAGTCGTCTTTATCTTGTCTGTAATAATTGTAAAACCTTGATGCTCATCGATCGTTTCAACAATTGTCATTGCTCCTAAAAGAAAGAATAAGATGTTTGCAATGTCAAACATATGATGCATTAAACCTCCGCTGCCGGCTGCTCCGTGAAGTAGGATATGATGCGCTGCATCATGATCTTTTGTACTATAAAGAACAATAGAATATAAAGCCCAACATACCATACCTGCGATTAAAGCAGTAGGTGCCTTGTCAATGTGAATATTGTGCTCTAGGGCAATCATTAAATACCCTACAATAAATACTACAATCATCAATATTTCCATAAAGAATTAGTTTAAAATCCGTTTTCGACAGATTAGTTTAAGTTTTAATTTTGCGCAAATTTAACATTCAAAGACCACTACAGGAAATTATACTCTCTTTTTTTACAACATTAATTATTTTAAAAGTTAAAAAACAGTATTTCGTCTATCTTTGCTAATGTGAAAGGTGAAGCACTCAAGGTATTAAAGACGGTTTTTGGTTACGATGATTTCCGACCACAACAATGGGATATCATAAAAGAAGTTCTTGAGGATAGAGATGCGTTGGCATTGATGCCAACAGGAGGAGGTAAGTCGTTGTGTTTTCAAATACCAGCGCTACTAAAGGAAGGTGCTGCTATAGTAGTTTCTCCCTTAATCGCTTTAATGAAAGATCAGGTTGAAGGATTAGTGAGTAATGGTGTTAAAGCGACTTTCTTAAATTCATCTCAATCTCCAGAAGAGCAAGACCGGGTAATGCGAGAATTGGAAGCAGGCACGATTAAGATGCTTTATGTTTCTCCGGAAAAGTTAGTAAACGATCACTTTTTATCCTTCTTACAAACAATAAAAATAAGTTTAATTGCAATTGATGAAGCACACTGTATTTCATCATGGGGACATGATTTCCGACCAGAATATGCTCAAGTTGGTGCTTTGAGACATCGTTTTGAAGGTGTTCCTTTTATTGCCTTAACAGCTACTGCTGATAAACTTACCCGAAAGGATATAACAACTCAGTTGGCATTAAATAACCCTAAAGTATTTATTTCCTCTTTTGATCGTCCAAATTTAAGTTTAGCAGTTTTACCAGGAAAAAAAAGGTTTGAAAGAATTGTTGAGTTTTTGTTAACCAGACAAGAAGAATCGGGAATTATATATTGTTTAAGTAGAAAGTCGACTGAAAATTTATCTGCTAAATTACGCGCCCAAGGGTTTTCAGCTACAGCATATCATGCAGGGTTAAGAGCAGACGAAAGAGAAAAAGCACAAGAAGACTTTATAAACGATAAAGTAAAAATTGTTTGCGCAACAGTTGCTTTTGGTATGGGAATCGATAAATCTAATGTTCGATTTGTCATTCACTTTAATTTACCTAAAAATATAGAAGGTTATTATCAAGAAATAGGTAGAGCAGGAAGAGATGGGCTTGCATCAGATACTATTCTTTTTTATAGTTATGCTGATGTTGTTCAACTAAATCAATTTGTTGAAAATAGTGGTCAAAAAGAATTTCAGCAGGCCAAACTAAGAAGAATGCAGGATTTTACTGAAGCAAGAATTTGCAGACGTAAAATTTTACTGGCCTATTTTGGTGAGGTTCTTCCTGAAAATTGCGGGAATTGTGATGTATGCAAAAACCCTCCCAAGTTATTTGACGGAACTGTTATTGCTCAAATGGCTTTAAGCGCTATTGCTCGAACAAGTGAACAAGAAGCCTCTGGTGGTATTATCGAGATATTAAAAGGAAGCTCTCGTCCTGAAATGTATCAAAAAGGATATCATGAGTTGAAAACCTTTGGTGTAGGGAAATCATATACGTTCAAAGATTGGCAAAATTTTATGCTTCAATTGTTGAGCTTAGGATTTTTTGAGGTGGCGTACGATGATCATAATAAACTACGCCTAACTCCATTAAGTAAAGAGGTATTGTTCAGTAAAAAGAAAGTAGACTTAGTTGACACTGCGGAAATGGAGAAGCCGTTTGAAGATTCTAAATCAGTGGTTAAGCCTAAGAATATATCTGCAGATGAAGAATTGTTTGAGATTCTTCGTCAGGTGAGAACGAAATTGGCGCGCGATGAAGGTAAACCTCCGTATTTAATTTTTAGTGATGCAACCTTAAAATCAATGTCTCTAAGAAAACCCACTACTCAACCTGAAATGTTAAATATTAGCGGAGTAGGTGAGCACAAGTATGATTTATATGGAGATAATTTCACCAACGTGATTTTGGATTATGTGAATCGAAATAAAAAGAAAAAAGGGGATACATTTAAGGAAACAATGGTCATGATAGAAAAAGGAATGACTGTTCCTGAAATATCAGATGTTAGGGTTTTAAAGGAAACAACAGTTTATTCTCATATTGCTCAACTCTTCAAAATTGGAAGATTAACGGATATAAGTAAGTTCATTCCTTTTGATGAATTTAAAAGATTAGAAACTTATTGTGTGGAGAATCCAAAAGAGGATAAGCTTAAGCCAATTTATGAAGCTCTTGGCTCAAATATCGATTACGGTAAGATTCGATTGGTGCTGGAGTATATAAAAACAAAAAAGTGAGTTGAAATTGAATCCAACTCACTTTTGTATAATTTATTCTAATCTAAATTAGAAGGGTAAATCGTCATCATTTCCACCGCCCATTGAAACGGCTGGCGGTATATCTGAAGCTGTTGGAGCAGGCGCTGAGTCAGCAGCTTCAATTCTCCAAGCATCCAATGAGTTAAAATATTTTAATTCTCCTTGAGGTGAAGTCCATTCTCTACCTCTAACGTTAAAGTTAACAGTAACTTCGCCGCCAACTTGAAAACCATCCAACAGAGAGCATCTATCTTGAGTTGCTTGAAATTGAATGTGCTGTGGATACTGAGAAGACTCATCTGTTAAAACAAATTCTCTTACTGCGAATTTATCAGATACTTGTCTTGTGTCTTTAACTTCTTTTAATCTTCCTTTTAACTGAAACATAATAATTGTATAAAAATTGGTCTGCAAATGTAAGTTACAAGAAGTCGAAATTAGGCAAGTTTAGACCAAAACTTATTAACTTTTTATTCACTTTGTCAAAACTTTAATTTTTTTGGAAAAAAAATGTTAATTGTTTCTTTCTTAAAGAAAAAACGGTATATTTGCCATCCAATTTTTTGAAAAAAGCGGGTGTGGTGAAATTGGTAGACACGCTAGACTTAGGATCTAGTGCTTCACGGCTTGGGGGTTCGAGTCCCTTCACCCGCACTTTTTTCTACTTTGATTCCACTCCAAATTAATATTTTTAGAATGAACATTGTACAAGAGAACATTGACGGTTTAAACGCAATCCTTAAAGTTGAGATTGACGAGAATG